>Ga0268299_1000657_pt1 | contig 94021 bp, 71 predicted proteins | sample NOBtaG_FD_193484 | JGI IMG/M metagenome (GOLD analysis project Ga0268299, IMG submission 193484) | Activated sludge microbial communities from bioreactor in Nijmegen, Gelderland, Netherland - NOB reactor | ecosystem: Engineered > Bioreactor > Aerobic > Activated sludge | place: Netherlands...
CCACCGGAAACACCCCCTGAGCCGAACCGTGTAATCCTTAAAGTCATTTGTCACCGACGCCGCGAAATCCCCAACGATTTCGCCCCTATTCCATTTGTAAAATGCCTGCCATGGGACGGCTGTGCTTTTTAATCCAGGTTGAGCTCACCTTGAGGCCGATGAGGTGGGTAGAAGAGCCCGACGATCGCCCAAGGATTTTCAGAAAAGCCGTGAAACTCCTGCAGCGTACCCATGAAGAAATGCAGATCGGTCGCCGGTAGTTCGGACCAGTATTTATGGCGGACCTTTTCAATGGCCACTTCCTCGTTGCCGCCATATTTTCGGTGACATCGCCAGAAAAGTTGGCCGCATTCCCAGTCGAGGATTGGCAGGGTGCTTGATCGGCCGTCAGCATCGAGGAAGCGGTAGCGAAATCGGTAGGGTAGCTTCGGGATCAACTCGAATGTTCGACGCCACTCGTCTTCGGAAAAGAGCTGACCCTGTTGAGTATTCTGCCGCATTGCGGCAACCTTTCCTTCCGGCCATTCGCGCTCGTCATCCTCCACGAGGAAATCCAAAAGTCGGGTAGGCTTGAATGTCGCTAAGGAGAATCGGTTCTCCTTCGCAGCATCGAGCAGCGGGTGGAGTCGATGGTAAACTGAGCTCTTCCCAAGAATGAGCTTTTTCCGTTCACGCCATCCGTCAGCCGTATCGATGTGATCGACCGGCAGCATGAGATGTGCATCTACTGGATGATGTGTTTCGGGGCGACAGTCGAACCGCGCTTTCCGGAACTTCGTCTCTATCCAGTCATATTTCTTGTATTGCTCAGCGTCCTCCAGGCGGCGGAACGGCACCGGGTAGATCCTCATCCAGGATCCGTCCGGGCGTATCCCCGCAGTGCAGACGGTCTCGCCGTACTTCCGAGACAACGTCGGGTACGTCTTGACGGTAATAAGCACTCGTTCAGTTAGCACGTCTGCTCCGAGGTTACAGGTGCTGAGCCTGCATCAGTTTCCCACCGGCCAACTCCAGCGCCGCTGCGACGCGACCGCGGTGGCATTGACAGGGCAAAGCTTCATAACAAGTCAGTGCCACGCATTGACCCTCGGCGACCCATTCTCGAATCTGCCCGAGAGCGTAAGTTTGAATGGGTAATGTCGACCGCTCGTATTCTGCGAACAGGGCATCGTAGTCGGCCTGGGAATTCAAGCTGCGCCGGTCCTCGGAAGCGATTCCGAGCTGGGGCAAATGCTCGTAGCGCAGGCCGACGGCATGGCAGGCATTTCGGAGCGACTGCTTCGAAAAGCCAAATTTGCGGCTGAGTGGGTTACGCCTCACGTCGCACAGAAGCGTCGCTCCAGCCCGGAGCAACCGATTCAGGTAATCCTCCAGGGACTTGCCCTCGTAGCCGATGGTGAGGAGGCCCGATTCGCGCTTTACGGGCGTCTCAGCACGGATCCTGGCCTGCTGTTCCGGCCCCAATCCGAGGCGTCCGACGATCTCGCTGCGGGAAGCGTAATACGGAAACGTGCAATATTGTTCCGCGATCAGTGCATTACCGCGGAGTTTCCCCCGGCGCCTGCAGAAGCTCGCAACAACCAAGGGCAAAACCGCCCTGTCGCGAGCGAGTTTTCGACCTTGATCTGTCAAAATCCAGCTTTGGTCATCGTCTCCCAAAGCGCCGGCCGAGGTGAGCTTCCTCTTATCAGAGTACGAGGTGAACGAAAACGCACCAAAGCGGTAGGGGACAAACTCGAAGCTCGGGGTCTGCTCGCACTCGCGCGTGTAGAAGAACAGCAGCTTTTGGAAGTCGGTGGCCCCAACGCGCCCTCCCAGGTTATCCAAAAGTGTAAGCAGCAGGCGCTGACGTTCGAAGAGCATTGGTGGCGTTGGTGTAGCAACTGCCATCCCGCCCTCAAAGCTTGAAATCCACCCTTCAGGCGGCACATCTGGAGTTTGGATTGCCCTTGATGAAGCGAGAGCGGCACCTACTTCCTCCACCTGGCCGTGCCGTCCGAAATCTTCACCTGGTCGCCGAGTTTGGACTGGAGCCAATCCATCATGTCCGCATCCAGGGACCGGACTCCGGCGGCCAGGGTGTCGTTGAGTTCCTGTTCCACCGGCTCGACCTTGGCCCCCGGCTCCAGCAGCCCGAGCGCCTCGGCCTCGGCGCGGCCCACGTCCTCCACATCCATGCCACTGTTGAAGCCCCACGGCCCCCACGGAACGCCGAACCCACCGAAGGCCGGATCGTTCATGGACAGCCAGAAGGCCAGATCGCTCTTTAGGCGAACCTCGCCTTCGAACTGCTGATGCCGGTCACGAGGCGACTTCACGTCGAGGACGCGGATGAACCGCTGGGCTGGGAATTCATCCAGCACGTCTGGGTCCTGCCCTTGCTTCCAGTAGCCGAAATCGTTGGCGGCCTTGGTCTGGGTGTCGAAGACCAACCCCAGACGCTGCTCGCTTTGGATGTCCTTGATGGTGCCGGCGTCCTTCGGGTCCAGCGGTCCGAGCCCTCGCTCGATGGCGAATTCCCGCGCCTGTTCGATAAACTGTGCGCGGCCGCCCGATTTGAGCGCCCAGCGTTCTTTGCCGTCCGGTCCGGTCCCCCGCTCACGGGCGTTCTCAAGGAAGGCCGTGAGGAGCGCTTTGGCGTCCTGAAGGAACCGGGCGTCCTCGATGGTGGCGGAGAAGAAAGCACTTTCCCGGATCGCCGTGGGCACGCGCGCCCATTGATCGGAGCGCAGCATGGAAGCGACGACGGAACGGCGGCCGATCTTCTCGATGGCTTCCTCAAAGGGAATGGGCCGGGTGAATTCCATGGAGCGAAAATGCTCAGCCGTTCAATGGAGGCGGCGCATCCGACGCAGGATTGGCGGAGGCATTTCGATACCGCTCGCGGACTTCCCGTTCGCAGTCAGCCAGCAACCTTTCATCCTTTGGCAAAAGCAGCGTGCTGCGTGCTGCGGCCAGCCGAGCCCAACGAATTTGCCGATCCAACTGGGTGAGGAGATCGTCTCGGCTGCTCGGATCGCCTGCCATGCGAAGCAAGTCTTCGGCGTCCATGTGCAATTGGGCCCACATGTTTTGATCGGCCTGGAAGCCTGCGACGATGTCGTTCCACTTCAAGATGGGAAGCAGGGCTCCGAGGATGAATCCGGAGATGAGGCTGTATTGCTCATAAATGGACCTCAAACCGTAATCCAAATCGGACGCGGGCATTTCGCGATTTTGGGGCGACTCGCGCGTCCGGCGAGCCGCCCCCGGATTCGTCAGGACGGGCTGGTGAGCCCTTTCTGGGGAACCCAAGATTTCAAATCCAACGGCGGCTCACTCCCCAGTTCCTCCGCGTGGAGGAGGAAGCCGCCAGGCGCACTTCTGCGCTCCTAAAAGAAGTGGATGCCGCCGGTCTGGGTTTCTACATGCTTCCCGATTGCTGTGGTTGCGGCATCCACAAAACTGGTGTCCTCCCGCGGGAGCTTTGGGGCAGCCCGCTCCACCACGAGCGGGCTGCCCCTGGGTTCGGCGTCCACGGTAGCGGCGGAAGGACCAACCCCGTCACCCCGCTGTCAGCCAGGACCCATCGGGTCGTTGCCCGAATCGCGCTCGGGCGTGAGACTTGCCGCACTCATCATGCCAAGGGGGCTCTCGTGTGGGGCAGCGATGCCGCTTCGGCTCCCCCCAAGGGTCCAGGCTATTCCCTTGGCAACGGTCCTCCCATTCCGCGACGCCTTCCTTTCGTGCAGCATTCCCGGCACGATTGCGTATTGCCCGGTCCGGGAACCCAGAACGCGGTCGACTCACCCGCGAACTCGTGAGGCCCGGCCGGACTGAGAGATTTCATGGGAGACCTGCGGTCCGCTGACTTGCAGACCACCGCCGGCTTCTTACCGAACGTTCTTTACCGGATCCGTCGTAGGGTCCGCATGGCAGGTGCAGGCAAATTTCGTCAGCCCGCGGGGGGAAGAGAACAGGCACCTGATCATGAACTCCCAAGGCGCCAGGGCTCCCGTTTGGGGTGACGCCGCCATGGTGCTTCGCTTGGCCGGCCAGCCGACGCGTCTGCGCTGACGCCATTTTCGGCTACCGGTCCCTCGGTCGGAACTTGGCCTTGAGATGTCCGACCCCTGCGCCTCGGCCGCCTGTATGATCGACTCGGCCAGCGGCGGATGCGACTTAAGGTGACCAATTTGGGTTGCCGTTGCCATGGAAACCACCAAGATCAGTTTGTGGTCGGCCAGAGGAGCATATCTGGATTTACAAGAATCGAACTTCTGAGCCTCGTTCTGGCGCTCGCTGCCTTGGGCGCTCTTGTCCGGGCCGGGGTTGCGACAATGGCCAGGGATTCTCGAGAGCGCGTGTGCCTCGCCAATGTGCGCCAGATCGGTGTCGGAGTCGCTCGGTTTGCGGAGCGTCATGGTGAGTATCCATTAGGGATCAACAAGAGGCGGTTTCTGGGTTCAAACCAGCTCCACAGCACCAGTTGGCTACTATCGATTGCCGATTTGACTGAGCCGAAGTTGCCTGCCTGGCCGGGCGCCTTCCTGGTAGGCGCCAAGCCTTGGAAGTGCCCTTCTGCCCAGCGACCGGTGGAACTGTCCGTCCAAGTGGGATTCTCCGATTATGGTTACAATGCCAATGGCTTCGGATTGGGTCGGAGCAATTCCGTGAGTGGAATTGGGGGCTCCTTCAGCACCAGGGCAGGGGCTACCACCGCGCCCGCAATTAAGGTGAATGAGGTCGTGAATCCCGGCGGAACCCTCTTGGCAGGCGACGGGTTCAGCGGCTGGAACGAAGTCGTACTTGACGGGCAATCCTATCTGGAACGGAGCGCGACAGCCATGGACCGATTCGGGAGTACCCGCCGTAGCAACCGACGTCACAATTCCAATGCCAACGTGGTGTTTGCGGACGGCCATACTGATTCTCTCACTTTAAGTACGCTCTTCGCGGACACGTCCGATCAGGCGCTTCAGCTTTGGAACCGAGATGGATTACCCCACCGGGAGCGTTTGATGGAATAACCGGCCTTATTCGGCAGTGGCAAGCGCCCCGACCTAAAAACGGTCGCCGGTCGGCCCCCCCTTCGCCGTGCCGCGACCGTGTCCCGGCCGAGCTCCGGCTACCGGGCAGCCGACCTAGCCTTTTGGGGCATTTCCGCTACCATTTTCAACCTGTCGGCCCGGTCTGGAACTACGCAAGCGTCGGAACGAGCGCCGCAGGATAGGCCCGCCCCTTGGCATCACTCCACGTCAACTTTCGTGGATCACTCTCCCGAAAAGGTGGATGACCCTGAACGATGCGGACGCCGTCCACGCCAGCCAACCGATCCATAGACTGAACGCCCACTCCACCCCGGCAAACCGCGGTACGCCAACCTCATGAACTGGTGCTACGGTCAGCAGCAAACTTCCGAGGCAAAGCACCAAAGCCAGTTGGATGGCCCTGCTGAAGTACCGGAGAAGGGGCTTGTACTGATGAAGCTGCTTCAGTTGGGTCACCAGGTGAGTCTCGGACATGCTCACCAAGAGGCCCTGAGCTGTCGCGAGAAACCCTACCGCAATGCCGCTCACGTTGGTCACGTTGCCGAAGATTTCTCCATCGTCAGGGCATGCCTGTCGGAAAAATAAATAGTGCGCAGCAGCAGCAGCGATTCCCAAACCCATCGGGCCGTGCTTCTCGATGAAGAAACCTGGAGTCACGGATTGCTTTGATAGTACTGGTTCAGGAAAGGCAGGGATTTTTCCCAGGCAGTCCGAATCGCATCCCGGCGTCGGTCGTAGTGGGTTTCGGGAAGTGGGGATGGATCGAGCTTGGTCTTGTAGAAGTACCTCGCATTGATGAGGTCGAGGGGTTCCCAGTGAGGCGCATCGTCGTCCTTACCGTTGACCTCGAGTCGAGTCACCGATTCAGCGGAGTAGGTGTCCCGAAATCCGATCAGATCCTTTGCCGTTTTGATCACATTGGAGAGCGAGAGCGAACCGCATTCCCTGTCGGCAGACACCGTGAACTCAAGCTGCGCTCCCCTGAATGCATTCACCAAATCCAATGCTTTCCCAACACCCATGTTCGAGTCACGCAGTCCCTCCAGACTTTCAGGTGCTGCGATTCGCACCGCCAACCGCTTGATCTGCCTGAAGTTGGTCAATCGCTGCATGATCTCCTGCCTTAGCAGTGGAGCAAACTGGAACGGATTCTGTGAGCCGAGAACGTCGCCAAAGTAGAACGCTAGCTTGTCCCAGCGAACCCCACTTCTCGACCGTTGCAAGAGCAGTACGCGATGGGATGGAGCGTACAGGAACGCCGTCATCTCGCCCAGCCCTTCCTCGTCTGAGACTGTGACGGGTTTCGGGGCTCCGCCGTTGATCCGTCCCACCGCTGCCGGTTCAGTCATCCGAAGGCGCATAGTGTCGCCCTCCCAGTACTTCGGGTGATCTGGCCAAGGTGCTAACCGGTAAACCCGAAATGGTCAGTCGAGGTGTTGGACGTTTCGTCGCGCGCCATCCGGGATTTTGGCAATAGCCTGAAGAGCGGCTTCCAATGAAAGATGCGCAGGGCTTTCGACCTGGTAGAAATCTACAGTGAAGGATTTGGCCATGGGCTGCTTCAGGGCTTCTACCGTTGGAATCGCTTTTGGACAACCCATTTCAATGACTGCGTACGACGTTGGCTTGGTGGCCGGTCTGGCCGATGCCACCGGTGACCTGGCTTCGGCGGACCTGCAAGCCACCGCTGGCAACCTTTCCCGGACCATCTATGCCGGGGCGGCCGCGGGCGACTTTGCGGAGGTGGAGACCATCTTCAGCCTGCCGGAGGGGGACTGCGATCTGGTCATGAAGGCCACGGACGCCGCGGCCGGGTCACCGACGCGCCCTTGGAGCTGGTCGGGGGCGGTACGGCCGTCGTGCTCCGGATCCGGCCGGCCGGCTGGGGCGTCTGCGCCAACCCGGTGATCCGGTTGACCAGCAGCTCGGGCGGCAAAGCCCCTGAACCGGACCGTGACCCTCTTCTGCACCACCCCTGGAGCCACCATCTTCTACCAGGTGGTCAACAAGGGGGGCAGTCCGGGCGGCACCTGGACCACCTTCGCCGGGGGCACCTTCCTGGTGTCGGGGTCCAAGCGGCTGTTCACCTATGCCACCGCTTCCGGCTTCGTGGACTCGGGCAAGGTCACCAGGGACTACTGAGGTGAGTCGCGCAGTGGCTTCGCTTGACTTCGTCATTGCGCCCATAGGCCCGCTCAGTTTGCCTCGGGGCAAGCCGACCGCGGCTCTCCTGATGACGCCTCCAAAACCCGCTTATCCAATCCCTGCGTACTGCTGGCATTGCCGACACTTTTTCCCGGCTCCAATTGTCCTCGCAGCAGGAGCGACGGCGAAAATTAAAGACGTTTCCGTCCAGTGCACCGTTTGCGGTCAAATGGGCGTGATACCGGATGGAGAATACACCGCCATGAGGGATGCGGTATCGCTGCTCAGCCAGCCCGAGGCCACGGAGGCCGATTACCTCAAAGCAAAGGAAATCCTGGGCTCGGCTCAAAGTCAGGGGTTGCCTGTCGCGGAGACGGTGAGCGAGTTGCTTGCAATCTTTCCGCACCTGCACCTGCTGATTGCCGACGCGTCCCCCTCGGAAGGGGCGTGGCAAGCTTGGTTATTGTTCCTGATCAGGGCCGTCATGGCCTTTCTGAAATTCCTCCGGGAAATCAAGCCGAAGTCGAACGCCGAGGTTCCGAACCAGGTAGTAATCACTATCGTCGGATCAACGGTCGGACCCATTGATGCTTCGAGTATCCGCTACATGCCTCAGAACCCGGATAGCCAAGGACCTGGCCCACTCCCTGGAGTAGCCCCTTAGCCCAAGGCGCCTTCAAAACCGACCGTCGGTCGGAATGCTCGATGCCCGTGTGGCAGTGGGCGAAAGTACAAGAACTGCTGCGGCCCTTAAAGAGGGCATCAGGCCCTCCAATCGATTGGACCCCATTCGCCGCGCCCCGGCTACCGGACAGCCGACCTACCCTTTTGGGGCATTTCCGCTACCCTTTTCAAACTTTCGGGCCCTTCTCCCCGCGGAGTCGCTGCGGAGAACGCGGGAAGCTTCTGGCGCGTGGGGGCTTCCCACGTTCCCCGTCGTTCGTACACAAGCGCAGTGGATCTGAAGTGGGTCGCGGGTGGAACGGGACCCTGCCAAGGGTTGGTAGGATCCGCCTCCTTCATCGTTCATCCCTGATCCTTCCCCCTTTTCCGCATGGGGACTTGGAAACCTCCAGCCAAGGCGGAGGCCGGTGGGAGAGGCCCCCTTTCCATTCCGTGAAATCCGTGTCTCCTCTTTTGAGGATGTGCCGACAGCCCGGCGGGAGGGTTCGGCGTGTAGGTCGCGGATTTTATATGGGCCCGGCGCACGCCAGCCCTTCCATTCGCCGATGGCGGGGACCACAGGGTCCGCGCTACTGCGAGAACAAATCCAACTGGGGATTTGGGGCGAGATTTTGCAGTGGATCCCGGGTCGCGCGGCGGCGTTTCTGTTCACCGCTGCCGGCCGGGGAGGCGGCTCCGGAATCGGCTCCCCTGGCGGCGAGTCCGGCCTGCAGATTCAACTCCGCCTCCTCCAGCACGCGGAGGATCTCGCGTGCCCGGGCGATCACCGGCTGGGGAACGCCAGCCAGGCGCGCCACCTGGATGCCGTGGCTTTTGTCGGTGGCGCCGGGCTGCACCTTGCGCAGGAACACCAACTGCTCCCCGTACTCGCGCACCGCCACGTGGTAGTTGCGCACGCGCGCCAGGGCCGGCGGCCGGGGCGCCTCAGGAGGCACGTTCGCCGCCGCAGTGGAGTCCGGACCCGCGGGCGTGGAGCCGAGCTCGGTCAGTTCGTGATAGTGGGTGGCAAACAGCGTTTTCGCGCCCACCTGATGATGCAGGTGCTCCACAATGCTCCACGCCAGGCTGAGCCCGTCAAAGGTGCTGGTGCCGCGTCCGATCTCATCCAGGATCACCAAACTTCTCCGGGTGGCATTGTTCAGGATGTTGGCGGTTTCGCTCATCTCCACCATGAAGGTGCTCTGTCCGCGCGCGAGGTCGTCGCTGGCCCCGATCCGGGTGAAGATGCGGTCCAGGAGGTCCACCCGCGCCGCCGCCGCGGGCAGGCAGGCGCCGGTGTGCGCGAGCAACGCGAGCAGGGCGACCTGGCGGATGTAGGTGCTTTTGCCCGCCATGTTGGGCCCGGTGATCAGCGCGATCTGCTCGACGGTGGGATCCAGGGACGTGTCGTTGGGCACGAACCGCTCGCTGGAGGCGGCGACGTCGAGCACCGGATGCCGCCCGTCACGCAGGCGTAGCGCGCCCGTGTCGGCGACCTCCGGGCGCACCCAGTCTTGCGTGCGCGCGATCTCCGCAAACGACGCCAGCACGTCGAGCTGCGCCAGCGCCGAGGCAGTGTCCTGGATGCGCCGCAATTCCCCCAGCACCTCCGCGCGCACTTGGAGAAACAGGTCGTACTCCAGTTTCGTCGCCCGCTCTTCCGCGCCCAGGATCTTCGCCTCCATGGCCTTCAGGTCCTGGGTGATGAAGCGTTCTCCGGTGGAAATGGTCTGCTTGCGGACCCAGTCGGCGGGCACCTTGGCGAGATGCGTCCTGGTGACCTCGAGGTAATAGCCGAACACGGAGTTGAATCCGACCTTGAGCGACGGAATGCCGGTGCGGGCGATTTCCTCCTGTTGGAGGCGCGCCAGCCATTCCTTGCCGCCGCGGGCTGCCGAGCGCAGTTCGTCGAGCTCGGCGCTGAATCCGTCGCGGATCATGCCGCCCTCGCGCACGGCCAGCGGCGGCTCGTCGGACACGGCGCGCCGCAGCAGTTCCACCAGCGCGGGCAGCTCGGCCAGCGCCGCGGCGAGTTCCGAAAGCAGCGCGGGAGCCCCCCCGTCACCGCTGGCAGGGGTGGCGTCGGACGCGATCAATTCCGCTGGCGATGCCTCCGTCCCGGCGGCGCTCTCCACCCATTGGCGCAGGCCCGGAATTTGTTCCAGCGCCAGGCGCAGCGCCAGCAGGTCGCGCGCGTTGCCGGACCCGAGGCTCAGGCGCGACAGCGTCCGCTCCAGATCCCGGACCTCGGCCAGCCGCGCGCGGAATCCGGCCAGAGCCTCGGAATGCTCCCGCCAGGACTGCACCGCGTCCTGGCGTCCGCGGATTCCCGCCACCGAGGCCAGCGGCTGCGTCAGCCAGTCCCGCAGCCGCCGCGCGCCCATCGGTGTCACCGTCCGGTTCATCGCGCCAAATAGGGTCAGATGCCGCGCGGCATCCCGATGCAGCGGCTCGAGGATCTCCAGGTTTCGCAGCGAGACGGCGTCGAGGATCAGATGATCGGAGGTCTGATAATACGTCAGCCGGGTGAGATGCGCCACGTCCCGGCGGAGCTGCTGGACGAGATAGTGCAGGATGGCGCCCGCGGCGCCGGTGGCGGCGACGCGATGGCGGAGTCCGAAGCCGTCGAGCGACGCCACCCGGAAATGATCGCGCAGGGTGAACACCGAAGTCTCCGGCTGGAAGGTCCAGTCGTCGTGCGCCACGAACTGCATTCCCGGACCGCCGCGCGCCAGGGCCGGGACGCTTGAGTCCGCGGCGCCGCCGTCTGCGGCTCCGAGCAGTGCCCGCAGCGCCGCAGCGCCTGCGGGAAACAGGAGTTCGGCGGGACGCAGGCGGTCGAGTTCCGCTGCGAGCGTGCGCGCATCCTCCGTCTCGGTGACGCGGAAGTCCCCGGTGGTGAGGTCCGCGCACGCGAGGCCGAAAGTGTCGCCGTGCGCGAAGACGGCCGCGAGGAAGTTGTTGCGGTCGGCCTGGAGCAGACGGTCGTCAAAGTGGGTGCCCGGCGACAGGATCGCGCTGACCTCGCGCGTCACCAGCTTTCCCGGCTTCGCGTCCTCCGTCTGATCGCAGAGCGCCACCTTGCGCCCGTGCCGCAGCAGGCGTCCGATGTACCCGCCCGCCGCGTGGAACGGCAGGCCGCACATGGGAATGCCGTTGCGCTGCGTCAGCGCGAGGTTCAGCAGTTGGGATCCGGCGACGGCGTCCTCGAAGAACAGCTCGTAGAAATCCCCGAGCCGGAACAGCAGCAGCGCATCGCGCGGCAGTTCCGACTTGATGCGCCGGTACTGCGCCATCATCGGGGTCAGCGGGGATTCACCGGCGGCGGCCATGGATGCGCGAGCGTAGGGACGGCGCCGCGCGAGGCAAGGCGGCGCGGCGCCACGCGGCGAATTGCGGAGCGCGCACGCATTTTCGGAAAATGATTTGCGAAATTGCTGGCGCGGGGGCGCGACGCTTCGTTACAAGCACGTAGCATCTTCCTGAACTCACACGTGATCCCAGTGACTCATAATTTCTTTCCAAGCTGTGCGGTGATGGATGCCGCGCCGAGGATGTCTGATTGGAGGTGACGAGGAATGCCCCCAAAGAAAAAAGCCACCAAGAAGGCCGCGAAGCCGGCCGCCAAGAAAAAGGCGACCAAGAAAAAGTAGGTTGCCAGGACTGATTTGCCGGGACGGACGACCGGCCGGTGTCGAAATGACGTTGGCCATCCGTCCCGGCAGCCTCCACCCAGGCCCGCCGGCGTCCCCACTGGCCGGCGGGCGCTGCCTCCCCTCCGTCTCCGCTGCACATGGCTCATCTGGTCTTCGACATCGAAACCTCCGCCCTGGGTCTGGAGCACTTCGATGAAGCCCAGCAGGAATATCTCTTCCGCGACGCCGCCCGGATCGCCGATCCGGAGGAGCAGGCCCGGCGGCGCGCCGAAATCAGCCAGCAGTTTAGCCTCTGGCCCCTGACCGCCCAGGTCGTTTGCATCGCCATGGTCAATGCCGACACCGGCAAGGGCCAGGTGCTCTATCAATCGGACGACTTCGAAGAAGACGAGGAAGCCGCAGGCGGCGTGGAGTTTGCCCCCCAGGTGGACGAGACCGACCTGTTGACCGCCTTCTGGGACATCGCCCGCCGCTACGACCAGGTCGTCACGTTCAACGGACGCGGCTTCGATGTGCCCTTCCTCTACCTGCGCTCCGCGCTGCTCAATGTGCCGATCACCCGCAAGGATTGGCTGGGATACCGCTACCAGACCGAGCCGCATTGCGATCTGGCGGAGCAATTCACCTTCTACAACGTCAGCGGCCGCGATGGCGCGGCGCGCAGATTTAATCTGGATTTCTACTGCAAGGCCTTCGGAATCCCGTCGCCCAAGGCGCAGGGAGTGACGGGGATGGATGTCAACGATCTCCTCGTGGAGGGACGCCACCGGGAGATCGCCGAGTATTGTCTGCGGGATGTGGTCGCCACCGTCGCGCTGTTTCGCATCTGGCGCGAGCGGCTGATGGGAATCAAGTAAGGTGGCCGACCGGCGGACGACGCCCGATCAGACGTAGCGGGGCGCGAGGGGCGCGCGGACGCCGTCGGCTTCCGCCAGCAAATTCGCGAACCGCTGGAGTCCGTCCTTCTCCCGGGCGCCCAGGTCGTAACGGATGTGGCCTCCCAGGTAAGCCTGTCGCAGCGCGCGGTCGAACTCGGTCCGGGACGCCACCAACTGCGGAATGGCGTCGCAGCCCGCCGCGGCGGCGGCGCGCAGCAAGCTGGGGAGTTCCCCGGAAGACGCGGCATCGCGGACGGCCCACACCGCATAGACAAACGGCAGTCCCGTCCACTCCTGCCACGCGGCGCCGAGGTCCCAGAGATCGTGAGGCGGCCCGGACCGCCGGAACTCCAGGGCTGGATTTCCGATCAGCAGCACCGCTTCCTGATCCACGGCCGAGGCGTAGTCGCGGAGAGGGGAGAATTCCGGCTGGATTCCGCGCGCCGCCAGCAGCATCCGCAGCAGCGCCACGCTGGTGCAGGAGGCGGGGTCCACCTGGACGCGGGCCAGGGCCTCCAGCGGACGGCGGTGCCCCAGGATCACGCTGGCCACCGGACCGCGCGAGACGATGCCCACGCCGTCCACAATGCAGTATCCCGGGTGCCGCAGCGGTTCCGTGACGCTGACGAGGGCGGCGTCGAGCCGGCCGGCGTGGAGTTCCACGGCGAGCCGGGACGGGGGCAGGAGCGCCACGTCCGGGCCGAGGGCATGGGTCAGGGGCGCCGCATTGAGATAGGGCACGGATCCAATCCGCCAGCGCACGGCATGTTTCTGCGTCTCTTGCGTCTCCTGCGAGCGATGCATGGGGTCAGGATAGTGCGGATTTGCAACCTCCCGGAGCAATTCCCATCCGGATTTGGCTTAACCCATCCCCGGCCGCGCCGCTATCGTCCGGTTTCCCGCCCTGCCGGGAGACGCATGAGACTTGCGCATCTGCCCTACCTGGCATGCCCGCATTGCCTGACGCCCCTGGCCCTTGGACGCGACGAGCGGCGGGAGGGCGACCACGTCATGGAAGGGGCGCTGGAATGTGGCCGCTGCCCGCGCTCGTTTCCGATCCGCGGCGGCGTGCCGCGATTCGTTCCCTCGGAGAACTATGCGGCTGGGTTCGGATTCCAATGGAACCGCCACGCCGCCACCCAACTGGACAGCGTCACCGGGCTTTCCCTGACCGAGAACCGGTTCTTCACCGACACCCGATGGCGGCGCCAGATGCCGGGAGAGACGCTGCTGGAGGCGGGATGCGGAGCGGGGCGGTTCACCGAAGTGGTCGTTCGCACCGGTGCCACGCTGGTATCCCTCGACTACAGCGCGGCGGTCGAGGCGAACTTTCGTTCCAACGGCCGCCATCCGAATCTGCTCATCGTGCAGGGCGACCTCTACGCCATGCCCTTCCCGCTGGAGACCTTTGACCGGGTGTTTTGCCTGGGAGTGCTCCAGCACACGCCCGAGGTACATCGCTCCTTTCAGCAACTGCCCCGATACTTGAAACCTGGCGGCGCGCTGGCGGTGGACGTGTACAAGCGCTTCGGATTTCTGAAGCAGCTCACGATCACCAAGTACTGGGCGCGCCCCTTCACGAAGCGGATGCGTCCGGAGACGCTGTATCCGCTGGTGGAGCGCTATGTGCGCACGCTGTGGCCGCTGACCCGCTGGCTGCATCGCCTGCCGTATGGGCGCAATCTGAATTGGAAGCTGCTGATTGCGGACTATCAGGGCGTCTATCCGTTGTCTCCGCAATTGCTCGAGGATTGGGCGGTGCTGGACACCTTCGACATGCTCGCGCCGGCCTATGATGATCCGCAGACGCCCGAGACCGTGAGGCGCTGGTTTTCCGAGGCCGGCCTCGAAGCGATTGAAATTGGGGAAGGTTCCAACGGGGTCGTCGGACGCGGGCGGAAGCCGGTGGCGCGGTAGTGGGATGGGGTGGCGGGATCGGGAGATCGGGGCTGCGGAGGCTTTCGCCGGACGGTGTTCGGCGTCAGGCTGGGGCCATGCGATCCGTCGCCTTGAAGGACATCGTGCGGCATTGTGAACGGCGGCTGCGACCGGACCGCTTCGCCGACTACGACGGCGCGATGAACGGCCTGCAGTTCGAGAACTCAGGCCGGGTTCGCAAGATCGCCGCGGCCGTGGATGGGTCTCTGACCCTGGTGCGGCGCGCGGTCGAGGCCAGCGCCGACTTGCTGCTGGTGCATCACGGATTGTTCTGGGGCCGGGCGGCGCCCTGGACTGGACGGCGTGCGGCATTGATCCGCACCCTCGTCACGCACGACCTCGCGGTGTACTCGCAGCATCTGCCGTTGGACGGGCATCCGGAACTCGGCAACGCGGCGCAGCTCGCGCGGGCGCTGGGATTCCTCCGGCTGCGCCCGTTCTTTGCCGCGCGCGACGGCGCCTTCATCGGGGTCCAGACCGTGCTGCCGCGCGCGGTGACTCTCGACGTGTTGTCCGAGCGCCTGGGCCGGGTCTTGGGCAGCCCGCCGCGCCGGCTGCCGGGAGGGCCGGCGCATTGCCGCCGCATCGGCATCTGCACCGGCGGGGCGGGATCGGAACTCGCGCAGGCCAAGCGCGAGGGCGTGGACACCCTGATCACCGGCGAGGGACCCCATTGGACCTACGCGCTTGCGGAAGACCTGGGGATCAACGCGCTGTACGGCGGCCATTACGCCACCGAAACCTTCGGGGTGAAGGCGCTGGCCGCGGAATTGTCGCGGAAATTCCGGATTCCCTGGATCTTCCTGGATCACCCCACCGGCCTGTGAGCGGTGGCATGGAACGATTGCGCTGAGAACGACAACGACCTCGTGCTCCCGGACTTCTCGACAGGACAATGGATTCTGGCCGCGCTGGCCGCCTTGGGGATCGGTATCTCCAAAGGGGGCCTGCCGGGCCTGAGCTTGCTGCACGTGGTCTTGTTCGCGCTGCTGTTTCCCGGACTGGCATCCACCGGCGTCGTGCTGCCGATGCTCATCGCGGGAGACTTGGGCGCGGTGGCGTTGTTCCGGCGCCATGCGGATTGGAAGAGCATCGCCCGGACTCTGCCGCCGGCGCTGGTCGGGGTGATCGCGGGCTGGCTGATGATGCGATGGGCACAGGACCGCGGCATCCCGGGGGCGCGGTTCAATCCGGTGATCGGCACGATCGTCCTGGCGCTGGCCGTGCTGCAGTTGGCGCGGTTGTGGAAGCCGGACCTGTTGTCCGAGGTGCCCCGGCGGCCCGCCTTTGCCGGGGCGATGGGGTTCGCGGCGGGTTTCACGACCATGGTCGCCAATGCGGCCGGCCCGATCATGGCGCTTTATCTTCTCGCGGTGGCGCTGCCCAAACAGATCTTCGTCGGCACCGCCGCGTGGTTCTTCCTGCTGATCAACCTCATCAAGGTGCCCTTCAGCGTGCATCTGGGACTCATCACCGGACCCACCCTGGCCTTCAATGCGGTGATGCTTCCGGCCATCGCCATCGGACTGCTCCTCGGACGCTCCATCGTGCTCCGTCTGCCCCAGCGGGCCTTCGACACCCTCATCCTCGTCTTTGCCCTGGCCGCCTCCCTGCGGCTCCTGGCCGGGTGAAAAGAGGATTCTTCCCTTGGCGGCCCTTGCATCCTCTGCGTGAGCCTCAGGCGGAACGCCTCACACCGGCACCCGGGCCAGGGCGGCTTCGCGCTCCAGCAGGGTCGGATGCGAATAATGCCAGGCGCTGTACAGCGGATGGGGGGTGAGATTGGACAGGTTTTTCTCGCAGAGCTTTCGCAAGGCGCCCTGCAGGGGTTCGCGCGAGGCCATGTTGCGCGCCGCAAAGGCGTCGGCTTCGAACTCGTGCACCCGCGACCAGTGGTTCAGCAGCGGCGAGAGCCAGAAGGACACCGAGCCGCTGAGCAGCCCGAACAACAGCAGCGTGGGCGCCAGGCCGGAGCCCGGGGCAAAGCCGAAGGCCGAGGCAAATTCCGGACGTCCCAGGAGCCAGGCAATCACCCAAAATCCGGCCAGCGTCATCAGGGCCGAACCCGCGAGGCGCTTGGGGATATGCCCCAGCTTGTAATGCCCCATCTCATGCGCCAGCACGGCCTCCAGTTCCACGGGCGACAATTGCGCGATCAGGGTGTCGAACAGCACGATCTTCCGGAAACGCCCGAAGCCGGTGAAAAAGGCATTGGAATGCCGGGACCGACGGCTGCCGTCCATGACCAGGATGGTCCGCGCATTGAACCCGGCCCGCTGGCCTAGTTGAAGCAGGCGCGTCCGCAGTTCGCCGTCCGGCAACGGCGTGAGCTTGTTGAACAGGGGAAGAATCACGATGGGCGCCAGGACCAGCAGCAGCAGTTGGAATCCGAGAAACACCGCCCAGGCCCACAGCCACCAGCGGGGGCCCATCCAGTCCACCAGCCGCAGGATGAACACCATCAGCGGATATCCCAACACCAGGGCCAGCAGGAACCCCTTGACGCGGTCCAGGCACCAGGTGGCCACGGTGGTGGTGTTGAATCCAAAGCGTTGCTCCAGCCGGAACTGCGCCCAGGCCTCAAAGGGCAGGCTGGCGAGGCTCACCGCGACGCCGACGCCGAAAATCCAGGCGGCATCCGCCCAGGCGCCGGCGCCCAGGAGGCCGCGCACCGCTCCAAAGCTGGCGGGCAGCACCCCGCTGAACAGCAGCACCAGCACCACCAGCACCTCCCAGGCATCGCTCCAGCGTCCAAACCGCGACAGCGCCAGGGTGTATTCCACCGAGCGCCGGTAGGTCGGGGGGTCCATGGTGTCCCGGTAGGCCATCGGGACCGCTCCGGCGTGGTCCTGGACTTCCCGGCGATTGAGCCAGGCGAGCACGGCATCGGCGGCCCATCGGGCCACAATCACTCCAAAGGCCGCCACCCCAATGAATTTCGTCAGTTCCATGCGCGTCCGGACCCGATGCTATCGCATCCGTCCACCGGACGGTATGGGGAATCCGCGCGCAAAAATTCCCCGATTGCACGTATGCGTATCAACGATATCCTGCCGGCCGGTCTGCCATGAAAATACTCGGAACTCTCCTTGTCGTCGCGTTGCTGGGCGGCGGCGGCTGGTATGTATGGCAGCAACGGCAACTGGCCGCCGCCATGGCGGCGGCGGGCAACTCCCGGCCCGCGACCTCGACCATTGAGAAGCGGGACATTCGCTTTGCGGTCAGCGCCGCGGGGGAGATCACCCCTTCGGAGCAGGTGAGCGTGCGTCCGGAGGTCAACGGACGCATCGTGAAGCTGCCGGTGGACCTGGGTGACTTCGTGAAGAAGAACGAGTTGCTCTTCCAGTTGGATGACGAGGAGTTGAAGATTGAGAAACAGCAGCGCGATACGGCCATCGCCCGGGCGCGGCTCAGCCTGGAACAGGCGAAGCGGGACTTCGAGCGGGCGGAGATGCTCTTCAAGGCCAGCCTGCTGCCCGGGCAGGAATTCGACACGGCCAAGACCTCCTATGAACTGGCCAAGAACAGCATCGAGCAGAGCCAGAAGGAGCTGGATCTCACCCTGGACAAGCTTCGCAAGACGCAGGTCATCGCCCCCTTCGACTGCACCGTGTTGACCCGGCCGGTGTCGGTCGGGCAGGCGGTCAGCGGGTCCGGCGGATTCAACTCCGGCACCGAGGTACTCACCATCGCCAACCTCAACGATCTGGTGATCAACGCGCATATCAACCAGGCCGACGTCAGCCGCCTGAAGACCGGCCAGGAGGTCGAGGTGTCGGTCGAGGCCGTGCCCGGGCTGCAGGTGGTGGGCAAGGTCGAGCGCATCGCGCCGCAGGCCACGATCAAGAACAACATCAAGGGATTTCCCGCCCGCGTGCTGCTGAAGGACGTGGACCAGCGCGTCCGGCCGGGCATGACCGCCAACATCTCCATTCCCGTCGCCAGCGCCGACGACGTGGTGGCCGCGCCGCTGGCCGCCGTGTTCACGGAGTTCAATCCCGAGACCAAGCAGGTGGAGCGCTTCGCGTGGGTTCAACTGGGCGACGAATGGGAGCGGCGCACGGTCCACATCGGAGTCAGCGACTACTTCTTCGCCGAGATCACCCGCGGATTGGAGGCTGGGGAGATCGTTTCCCTGGAGGACAAGTCGCGGGCACCGAACATCCGCAAGCCCTCGGTCAAACCGGGCACCGGCACCAACGCCGGCCGCGGCGGCTCCACGAGCAGCGTGGGATCCGGATCCGGCGCCGCGTCGCGCCCGGTGGCCGCATCGCGCTGACCTCCGCACATCACCTTCTTCCCCGCCCGTCCCGTGGCCCTGCTGGAATTGCGCAACGTCAGCAAGATCTATCACCTCGGCGGCGAGGAGATCCGGGCGCTGGATGACGTCAGCCTCGACATCGGCGCCGGCGAGTTCGTCTCGATCATCGGCCCCTCCGGCAGCGGCAAGTCCACGCTGATGCACATCCTCGGGTGTCTCGACACCCCGACCCGGGGCACCGTCACGCTGGACGGCATCCAGGTGCAGAAGGCCTCCGCCGGGGAGCTGGCCCAGGTGCGCAACCGCAAGATCGGCTTCGTCTTCCAGTTCTTCAACCTGCTGCCGAAGCTGAACGTGGTGCAGAATGTCGAGCTGCCGATGATCTATGCCGGGGTGGGCGGACGCCACCGCCGGGAGCAGGCGGTGCGGGCCCTGGAGATGGTGGAACTGGGCAACCGCTTGAAAAACCGTCCGTCGCAGCTTTCCGGCGGACAACAGCAACGCGTCGCGATCGCGCGGGCGCTGGTGAACAATCCGCGCATCATCTTTGCCGACGAGCCGACCGGCAACCTCGACACCCACACCGGCGAGGTGATCCTGTCCCTGTTCCGCAAGCTGAGCGAGGAGGGCCGCACGGTGATCCTGGTGACCCACAATCCCGAGATCGCCGCAGTGACCCCCCGGCGCATCGAGATCCGCAACGGACAGATCGCGGAGAAGGTGGATCCCCGGCTGGCCGGACTTGACCGTCGTCCCCCGTCCGCGACCCCCGACGCCGCGGTCGCGGTCCATTGAATCCGGAGCCGCTGCCATGACGCTTTGGAACGCCATTGCGGTCGGCCTGAAGGAGATTTGGGCGCACAAATTCCGCAGTCTCCTGACCATGCTGGGGATCGTGCTCGGCGTCTCCTCACTGGTGACCATGAGCGCCATGGTGCAGGGCATGGAGAACGGCGCCCGCGAGGCGCTGGTGGCGGTGGGCGGACTGGAGAAATTCCGCGTCGAGGCCCAGCCCGTGCCGGTGGAGCAACGCCACCTGCGCGACTTCGCCACCGGGATCACCCTGGGCGACGTCCAGGCGCTCGAGTTTTCCGCGCCCGACATTTCCACGGTATCGCCCGAACTGCGGTTTGAGCGTCCACCCACCCTGGCGGCCGGCGGCAAGACCCACCGCACCTGGATGACCGCCGGAGTCTGGCCCGTCCAACTCCACCTGATGGAGCATGTCATCGAGTATGGGCGCATGTTCAGCGAGCTGGACAACGAACTCGCCCGCAACGTGTGCGTCATCGGCACCGGCATCCGGGACGAGTTGTTCGGCAAGCCCGAGGACACCGGGGAGCCCGTGAACCCGGTGGGCCGCACGCTCACCGTCAACGGCTACCCGTTCACCATCGTGGGCATGTTTACGCACTACGAAAGCGAGCAAGACCGCAAGGTACGCGAGGCCCGCGAGCGCGAGCGGGCGGCGGCCCAGGTTTCGGGGGCGACCAATGCGGCGTCCGGCGTCCGGCGCGATCGGGGCTGGGGCGGCGGTGGCGGACGCCGGGGCAACTTCGCGTTCTGGATCAAGAACAACACCGTGTACCTGCCGTTGAACACGATGTGGATGAAGATGAAGTCGGGCGAAAGCAACGCCCCGGCCGTGCCCCGGCTCAGCGGACTCGAGATCAAGCTGCGGGACTCGAAGCGGATGAACGAGGCGCTGACCCAGGTGCGCAATGTGCTCATGGTGACCCACCGGGGCATCGAGGATTTCTCCTTCCGTACCCAGGAGGATCGCGCCGAGGAGATTGACACCTTCATCCGCAACGCCCGCATCAGCGGGGGTCTCATCGCCGGCATCAGCCTGCTGGTCGGCGGCATCGGCATCATGAACATCATGCTCGCCAGCATCAGCGAGCGCATCCGCGAGATCGGCATCCGCAAGGCGGTGGGCGCGGGGGACGGCGCGGTGTTCATTCAGATCGTCATCGAGAGCACGGTGATCGCCGTGGTGGGCGGGCTGATGGGACTGGCCACCAGCTTTGCGTTCATCCGGCTGATCAGCGCGATGACGCCCACCGACAATGCGCCGGTGGTCACCGCCAGTTCCATGACCCTCGCCTTCAGCGCCAGCGTGGCCATCGGCATCCTCGCCGGCTTCCTCCCCGCCCTGCGTGCCGCGCGCATGAATGTCATCCAATCACTGCGCTACGATTGATGATCATCCTGAATTCCATCGTCATCGGACTGAAGGAGATCTGGGCTCACAAGGTCCGGTCCCTGCTGACGATGCTGGGGATCATCCTGGGAGTGACCAGCCTGGTGGGCATGTCCGCCATCATCAAGGGCATGGAGAACGGCATGAAGGAGGCGATGATCGCCATGGGCGGCGTGGACAAGGTGCTCACCCGCAATCAAGACGTGCCGGCGTGGCAGGATCACCTCGCCGATCAGGCGCCGGGTATCACCATGGCGGACGTTCTCGCGCTTAAGCGCAGCGCGCCGTTGATCCGCCTGGTGTCGCCCGAGATGTCGTTGGACGACGTGACCATCTCCCGCGGGGACAAGCGATCGGACTACAGCGAATGCGTCGGCGTGTGGCCCGCCGTGCTGGACATGAACCTGCACACGCTGGAACACGGACGCTTCTTCAACGACCTCGACGAGGAACTGGCGCGTCCGGTGGTGGTCATCGGCACCGGGATCCGGGACGAACTGTTCGGGAAGCCTTCGGAAGTCGGGCACGAGGTCGTGCCTCTGGGCGAGACGATCCAGATTGACGGGCAACCCTTCGTCATCGTGGGAATGTTCCAGGAATACGTCGGCGAGCAGGAGGCCAAGGAGCGGGCGCGCGCCAAACTCGAGGCAGCCCAGGGACTCGCCAAGGCCGACAAGGGCGGCCCCAAGCGCCAGCGCGGATGGGGACGCCGGGGCGGATGGGCCTTCTGGCGCAAGAACTACACCATCTACATGCCGCTCAACACCGCCTGGATCCGGTTCCGCTCGGCCGGCCGCAACAATACCGGGATCCCGGATCCGCGGCTGACCGACATGGACATCAAGGTGGCCGACTTCAACCGGCTGGAAGATGCGATTCAGCAGGCCCGCAACGTCATGCTGCTCACCCACCAGGGCATCGAGGACTTCACCTTCGAGACGCAGGAGAACCAGATCGAGAACATCAACAAGCAGATCCGCAACGCCCGGATGAGCGGCGGATTCATCGCCGGCATCAGCCTGCTGGTGGGCGGCATCGGCATCATGAACATCATGCTGGCCAGCATCAACGAACGCGTCCGCGAAATCGGCATCTGCAAGGCGGTCGGCGCGACCGGACCCAACATTTTCCTACAGATCCTGATCGAGAGCGCCGTGATCGCGGTGGTGGGCGGGCTGATGGGCTTGGTGGTGTCAGAACTGTTTGTGGAGCTGATCGGCGTGCTCACGCCGTCCCAGAACACCCCGATGATCACCCGGGAGGCTGAGATCGTCGCGGTCGCCTTCAGCGCCATGGTGGGCGTGATCGCGGGGATCCTGCCGGCGATCAAGGCGGCGCGGTTCAGTCCGATCGAAGCCCTGCGGTACGAATGATTACGGTAGCCGGTAGGGACGGGCTCCCGCACGTCCGTGACTTCCCCCGATTGCTGGTGGGGCGACGCTCCGCGGAGCCGTCCGCGCAGGTAATCGCAACGCGATGGTCAGGGGCCAGTCGAAGACCAGGGCAAGTGACGCCGACGCCAATTGAGAACATTGGGTATCGAGGTGCGAATCATCGTCCGGTAGAGATTCTGTCGCTAAGCCTGTGAAAACAACAATCCAGTCGCTTCTGTCGGCCTTGCTCTTGTCCACTGGTATTGGCGCCGAGTCCGTCCCGGATCCCGGTGGCATCGGGGAGCATACGCGCACTCTGAAGTTTCAAGATGGGGAGAGGAGCTACATCTTCCACGTGCCGCCCGCATGCCGCGGCGCCAAGGAGTGTCCGGTCGTGGTCATCCTTCATGGCGGAGGGAGCAGCGCGACACAATGGATGCCGTTCTGCGGAATGAACGAGACGGCGGACCGACATGGATTCATCGCCGTGTATCCCAACGGAACCGGCAAGAAGATCGAATCGTATGAGATTTACGGATGGAATGGCGGCCCGCGCCGTCCCGGTGGAGACAAGCCCGAACAACTTCAAGTGGACGACGTGGGATTTATCCGCGCAGTGATTGACGACTTGGCGACGGTGGTTTCGGTGGACCCGAAGCGGGTCTATGCGTGCGGCATGTCGATGGGAGGAATCATGGTTTATCGCCTTGCCTCGGAGCTTTCGGATCGAATTGCGTCGGCCGCTTCGATTGCCGGACCGATGGGAATGGAAACCTGCAATCCTCGCCGACCGGTTCCCCTCCTCCACATTCACGGGACCGAGGATCCGGCTGTGCCATTCGGTGGCGGGAAAGGACCGCTGGACCCGTCCGGTACGGATTACCACTCCGTCCAATTCTCGATAGATGCCTGGGTGGAAGCCAACGGTTGCGACGGCGAACCTGTGGTGGAGAGGCTTCCCGACACGGAGGATGATGGAACCAGCGCAGTCCGCAAAACGCACGGAAATGGCAGGAATGGTTCGGAAGTCGTTCTGATCGAGATCCAAGGAGGCGGGCACACCTGGCCGGGACGGGAATTTGGGCCGGAACTCAAGAAGATCGTGGGACCGTCCTCCAAGGACGTCTCTGCGAACGAATTGATCTGGGCATTTTTCGAGAAGCACCCGATGAAATAAGGTCGCGCGGTGGGAGGATCCGCAGAGGCGGGGTTCAGGGACCGCCCGGCGGCGAGGTTCGGTGTGTCGGGCGCGGATTTGAGCGGGGCCGGCAGCCGGCCAGCCCTCCCGGGATGGGATCGGGGATGGGGCCGGCAAGGCACTCGACGGCGCTGATATCCAAACGCATGTTGCCCGCAGGCACCCCCGAGGAGCCCGCGACTGGTGACCTTTCAATTCACAGAACCCCTGTGGCTCCTGCTGCTGGCACCGGCAGTTGCCTGGGTGCTTTGGCTGGCCTGGACCTCGCTGGTGGAAAGTCGGCCAGCGCGGCGAAGGGTCTCCCTGGGAATCCGCTTGGCGGCGGTCCTGGCCGTGGTGCTGGCAACCGCCGGATTGCAGTGGCTGCATCGTGTGGACGGCATGAACGTGATGTTCGTGCTGGATGTCTCCCAAAGCGTTCCGGCCGGACAGCAGACGGCGGCGCGGGAGCAGGTGCGGACGTTCGTGCGGGAAAAGCCCACCGTGGATCGCGCGGGACTGGTGGTGTTCGGCGGCGAGGCCGCGCTGGAGGCGCAGCCGTCTGCCACCCTGGAGGTGGCATCGTCGTCCGCCGTGGTGGTTCCGGATGAGCGGACCGACCTCGCCGGGGCGCTGCGCCTGGCCATGGCCGCCATGCCGGAGACCGGGCAGCGGCGCCTGGTAGTGTTCAGCGATGGCGATGAAAATGCGGGCGACGCCCTGCAGACGGCGGCATCGGCGAAGGGTTTGGAGACGGTGGTGGATGTCGTGCCGCTGGGCGGAGGGCGTCCGCAGGACGTCTCGGTGGAGCGATTGCAATTGCCATCCCGCGTGCAAGAGAACGCCCCTTTCGAAGTCAAGGTTGTGGTCGAGTCCTCGCACGAAGCTCCGGTCACCGTGTTCCTCTTCCGGAACGATCAACCCCTGGGAACCCAGACGCTGACCCTCACGCCGGGTCGCAACCTGCTGACCTTTCCCCAGACCCTGGCCGAGGCCGGTTTCTACACCTACGACCTCCGGCTGGATTCACCGGACGACGGCATCCCGCAGAACAATCGCGCCTCGGGATTCACCGTGGTGGCCGGGCGCCCCCGCATCCTGGTGGTGTCGCAGGATCCCTCTGCGGATGCTTCGCTGGTGGACGCGCTGCGGGATTCCGAGACCGGGATACGGGTGATCCGGCCCGGGCAGTTCCCCGAAACCCTGGCGGAGTTGCAGAGCTACGAGTGCCTTGTCGCCAGCAACGTCGCGGCCACGGATCTCACCCGGGATCAGCAGCGGATGCTCCAGACGGCGGTGCGCGACTTCGGGGTCGGCTTTGTCTGCATCGGCGGTGACCAGGCCTTTGCCGCCGGCGGCTACCGGGGAACGCCGCTCGACGAGATCCTTCCGGTGGAATCGGACCTCAGCAGCCGGAAGGTGCTGCCCTCTGGGGCGCTCGTACTGGTGATTGACCGTTCGGGAAGCATGAAGGGAGAGAAGCTCGACCTCGCCAAGGAAGCGGCCATGGCGGCGGCGGAATTGCTCACCGGACACGACTACATCGGCGTGGTGGCCTTCGACGGGGAACCGTGGGAGGTCGTTCCCATGGGGCGCGCCGGCAGCACCCGCGAGGTGACCGCCGCGATCGGGAAGATCGGCGAAGGCGGCGGCACTATCATGGCGCCCGCGCTGGATCGGGCGCACCAGATGCTCCGAGGCGTGCCGGCGTCGCTGAAGCATGTGGTGGTGTTGACGGACGGCCAGTCGGTTCCGGCGGATTTCGAGGGCATGGCCCGGGCAATGGCGGGGGAACGCATCACCCTGTCCACGGTCGCCCTCGGCACCGACTGCGATCTGTCGCTGCTGCAGCGGATGGCCGACGAGGGCCGCGGGCGGTTCTACCATGTGCCCCGGCCCGGGATGCTGCCCCAGATCTTTCTCCAGGAGACGGCGGTGATTCTCAAGACGGCCATTAGCGAGCAACCCTTTGTTCCGGAGGTGGTCACCGCGACCGAGCCTCTCCGGGGTTTGGGCGCCGCCTTCCCGACCCTCCGGGGACATGTCGTCACCATGCCACGGCCGCGGGCCGAGCTGGCCCTGGCGACCGGACAGGGGGACCCGTTGCTCGCACACTGGCAATACGGCCTGGGGCGGGTGGTGGCCTTCACTTCCGATGCCCGGGCCCGCTGGGCGGCGGACTGGATCGTTTGGGACCGGTACCGTCAGTTCTGGCGCCAAGTCTCCCGATGGAGTCTGCGCCGCCTCGACAACGCGGAGTTCAACGCCCAGGTGGCCTTCGAGCAGGGCGGAGGTCGGCTGGTGGTGGAGGCGCTCGACGAACAGGGGGGCTTCCGCAACTTCCTGGACCTGCAGGCGGCGGTTTCCAGTCCGAAGGGCACGCGGGAGTCGGTGCGGCTGCAGCAGACCGGTCCCGGGCATTATGAAACGACGTTTCCCGCCCGGGAGACCGGCAGTTATCTCATTCATCTGATGGAATCCGAGGGCGGCCGCGTGGTGGCGTCCCAGGTGGTCGGCGCCAGCCTGAGCTATTCGCCGGAGTTTGGTGTCCGGCATTCGAACCACGGCTTGCTGCAGCGGATCGCCGGGATCACGGGCGGCAAGGAGATCCGGCCGGACCGGCCGGGTTCGAATCCGTTCTTTGATGACCGGCGTCCGACATGGCAGCCGCAGGACCTTTGGGAAGACCTGCTGCGATTCGCGCTGGTGCTGTTCGTGCTCGATGTGGGCGTCCGGCGCGTGGCGGTGGGACGGGAGGAATTGCGGGCTCTTGCGGTGTTCCTGGCGGGTTGGCTTCCGCGCCGTCGCGAACGGCGGCGTGTGGAGGACGAAACATCGCCGTCATTGACGGCATTGCTCGCCCGTCGGGATGCCGTCCGGACGGTGATCGTCAGGCCGCCGGAAACCGGAGTTCGTGATGGCGCGACGGCGCCCATGCGACCCGATCCGGACACCAGGCCCCGCTCGGCGCCCGCGAATCCGCCCGAGAAAGGCGAGCCCTCGCCGGCAGAGGAGTCGGTCGGCCTCACTTCAAGGCTTCTGGCCGCCAAGCAGCGCGCGCAACGCGGACGCGGGGGAAGGCCGCCGCAAGACTAGGAGTCGCAGTCCGCGATTCCGAACCGCAAGCCCCATGCTCGCGCGATCCCGGGGCGCCGTGATACGCTCGAAGCATGAGAAGGTCCGCCGGCTGGGTGCTGCCGCTATTGCTGACTCCGCTCTTCGCTGGAGCGGCCGCCGCGGCCGAGTGGCGCGCCGGTGCCGCGCAGGTGGTCATCAATCCGCCCTCGGGCGCGCCCCTGGCGGGATACTACCACGCGCGCGGCGCCGAGGGCGTTCTGGATGATCTCCACAGCAAGGCGCTGGTGCTCGACGACGGCGCGACCCGGGTAGCGTTGGTGACCCTGGACCTGATCTCCACCACACGCGCCCTGACCGAGGCGGCGCGGCGTGAGGTGGCGCGGGTCACCGGAATTCCGGAATCCCATGTGCTGATCACCGCGACCCATGCGCACACCGGTCCCGAGCTGAGCCACCGCGGCGCGCGTGATGCCTTCAACGAGGCGCTGGTGGGTGGCAATCCGCTGGCGGCCGACTACACCGCCTCGCTGCCGGAACGCATCGCGGAAAGCGTCCGGCTCGCCGACGCCGCACGGAACCCTGCGCAGGTGTCGGTCGCGACCGGACACTGCGAGGGGCTCGCCTACAACCGCCGGTTCTTCATGCGCGACGGATCGGTGGGGTGGAATCCAGGAAAGCTGAATCCCGACATCGTGCTGCCCGCGGGCGTGACCGACCCGGAAGTGGTCGTGCTGCTGGTGGAGCCGCCGCATGCGCCGTCCGCACTGGTGCCAGCCCATGCCGCGTTCATCAACTTCGCCATGCATCCGGACACCACCGGCGGCGCGCGGATTTCCGCCGACTTTCCAGGCGCCCTGGCGCGGCGGATCGCGGACTACCACGGCGATGGCTGCGTCACCCTGTTCGCCAACGGTACCTGCGGGAACATCAATCACCTGGATGTCTCCTGGGCCCGCAGCCAGTCGAGTCCGCAGGAAGCCCGCCGCATCGCCACGATCCTGGCGGCCGCCGTGTTCCAGGCCGAGAAATCCCTCCGTCCCGTGCCTCCGGCACCCCTGCGCGCCCGCTCCGAAATGGTGCGGCTGCCGCTGCCGCCCGTGACGGAGGCGGAGATCACCCAAGCCGGACTGGACGCCCGCACGGCGAAGGATTCCACCCGCGAGGGATTCATGAAGCTGGTCCACGCATTCAAGGTGCTCGACGTCGCCGCACGCGAGGGCCGTCCCCTGGAGGTGGAGGTTCAGGTCATCGCCCTCGGTGACGACCTGGCCTGGGTCAGCCTGCCAGGGGAGGTCTTCGTCGAGCTGGGCCTGGCGATCAAGCAGCGCTCGCCATTCCGCACCACCCTGATGGCCGAGCTGGCCAATGGGAGCATCGGATACATCCCCGACCGGCGAGCCTTCGCCGAAGGCAACTATGAGGCGGTGAGCGCCCGATGTGCCCCGGGTGGCGGCGAACTCCTCGTGGATGCCGCCGTGAAGCTGCTCCGGGAACTCCACGCCCCCCCAATAACCCCCGCTCCTTCGCCATCCCTGGAGAGATGAGCTCGGAGGGACGAGCCGCCGAGCGGAGTCCTGATCCCTCAATCCTTTGCGTCCACGGCGACCTTGGCGTGAGCCTCACGCAATGAGCGCAAAGGGAAAACTGATGTCCTGTCCCTTTCTTTGCGTGAGGCTCAAGACCTCCGACGGCAAGGCGTGAGGGTGTTCCCTAAAGCGCCCGCTTCAACCGGACCAGTTGGGTCAGGAGGGGACGCATGGCGGCGAGGGGGATCATGTTGGGACCGTCGCTCAACGCCTCTTCGGGCGTGGGATGGGTCTCGATGAACAGCCCGTCGGCGCCCGCGACCACCGCGCATCGGGCGAGCACGGGGGCGAATTCGCGCTGGCCTCCCGAGTGGTCCCCACCGCCCCCGGGCAGTTGGACCGAATGGGTGGCGTCGAACACCACCGGATACCCCAGCCGGCCGAGGATGGGCAGGGAGCGCATGTCGCTGACCAAATTGTGGTAGCCGAACGTCGTGCCGCGCTCGGTCAGCAGGAGCCGGGCGCGTCCTTTGGGAGCCGCCCCGGACGCCTTGGCCGCTACCTGCGCCATGTCCTCCGGCGCCAGGAACTGCCCCTTCTTGATGTTCACAATCGCCCCCGTGGCCACCGCGGCGTGGATCAGGTCCGTCTGGCGGCACAGGAAGGCCGGAATCTGAAGCACATCACATACCGCGGCGGCCGCGGCGGCCTCGCCCGCCGTATGGACATCGGTCAGCACGGGCACGCCGAGCCGTTCCCGAAGGCGACCCAACTGGCGCAATCCCTCCTCGAGTCCGGGACCGCGGAAGGAGCGTCCGGAGGACCGGTTCGCCTTGTCGTAGCTGGCCTTGAACACATAGGTGATTCCCAGCGAGGCGCAGAGCTTTCGCAGGGTGTTTCCGATGCGCAGGCACAGGGCTTCGCTTTCCAGGACGCACGGGCCGGCGATGAGAAACAGCCGCCGGCGGTCGCGGAGCGATCGCCAAAGGGCCTCGGTCTGATTGCGGTTCGGCACCCGCAAAACATGCCAACGGACTCTCGCCGGGGCGATGCGAAACGCGCTGTCCAAAAGGGAGAGGCAGCAGATCCGGGACTCATGACGGAGGATCCGTGACAACGGACGACGGACAACGGACCCGCGACCCCCAAACCCCTGCCATTTTACCTGTCATTTACAATTTTCCGACCAGCCAACATCTCTGATTTACATGGCCGCGCTCTGTTCTGATGTGCATGGCAAACCTCATTCGCACATCTCCAATGAATACCACACCAAAGTTCTTTCACATTCCCCTCAGCCGCCGGCGGCTGTTGCGCAGCATGGCCGCCGTGTCCGCGGGCTTCACCCTGCCGGGTTTTCTGGCCGAAGCGCTCACCCTTTCACCTACGGTCACCCAGGGACCGTATTACCCGCTCGCCAGGAACATCCCCCTCGACAAGGACAATGACCTGGTCCAGCTCAACGACAGCCTGACCCTTGCCGCCGGCGTCATCACTTACGTCAGCGGCCGGGTACTGGACGCGTCCGGCACTCCGGTCCAAGGCGCCCTGGTGGAACTATGGCATGCGGATTCTGAGGGCGATTACCTCTATTCCACCTCGGCAGCTCGGAATCCCGCCTGCGATGCTGCTTTTGCCGGCTTCGGACAGTACCTGACCGGTTCCGATGGCCGCTACCGGTTCCGTACCATCAAGGCCGGACTATATCAGGGGCGGGCGCGTCACTTTCACTGGGGGGTGACGCTTCCCGGGGAGTTGCGGCGAACCACGACGCAGACCGGCTGGAACGAGGTTGCCTACGCGCCGGACGGCAGCCGATGGTCCACGCAGAACTCCAACGACAGCGTATTCGCCACGGTGTCTGACGCCGCCCAGCGCGCCTCGATGCTCCTCGACTTCACGGCCGTTCCCGGCACGACCACCGGGGAGGTGGAGGCGACGTGGGACTACGTGGCAGGGCGCTCGCCCACGGAGCCGGCCTATCCGGAAGGCGGCCGTCTGGTGGTTTCGGGCACCCCGGCGTCCAATGGCCGCTTCAAGATCACGGTGCCGGCCTACGCGGGTTACAGCTACGAGGTTTATGGCAACCCCACGTTTGCCGATCTGGGCTGGCTGGCCCTTCCCTTCGCCCTGACCGAGGGCGGAACCCTGGATCGCAGCATTCACACCGCCACCTCGGAGGGGTCTCTGGACCTGTACGTCAGCCAGGCGGCGACCCGGGGATTCTACTCGGTCTCCTTCCGGGTGCCGGGCGCCAATACCGGGAGCCCGTGAACCGGGCTTCGGCCGGTCCCGGCAAGGAGTTCATTTCCCCGGGGGTTCAGTTCTGATACACGACGGATTTGTTGCGTGGGCTGATTGGGCTGGAAGACACGGCCTCGCCACCCTCCGAACGTCCGCCTGATGGCTTAAGCCATCAGCGGCATCGAAACCGCTGGCCTCCCCACTGTGCACGCCGTCCGGAGCCACCGCCATGGAGGGCTGACCCTCGTCGAAGTGTTGGCCGTGCTCGCGGTCCTGGTACTTCTCGCGGGGATGTTGATCCCTGCCGGCAGTCGTCCTGCACGAAAGTCCCGGCGGATCGCCTGCGTGAACAATTTGAAGCATATCGGCCTCGGGATGCGGATCTTCGCGGCCAATCACGCAGGGGAGTTTCCCATGAATCTTCCCTCAGGCCGGGGTGGCGCCTTGGAACTCTCCGGGGAAGCCGGCCGTCTCTGGCAACAGTTCCTCGTCCTGACAAATGAACTGGTCACTCCCTCAATTCTTGCCTGTCCGAGGGACGTTCAACGAACACAGGCGCACCGGTTCACCACCCACCCGGTGTCGGGACGGGAGCCAGTGTTTACCGGCAACCACAACCTCAGCTATTTCCTCAACATCAATGCGCGCGAGGAGTTCCCGGAATCCATCCTTGCCGGCGACCGCAATCTGACCAACGAGACTGGGATGCTCAGTCCGGGGCGCCACCTGCTCGCCAACCACACGAAGCTGGGGTTCAACCAAGAGATTCACGACAGTTCCGGGAACATCCTCCTTGGGGATGGCAGCGTGCAGCAGGTCACCACCAGCCGGCTCCGCGAACAGTTTCACGCCTCCCTGACCCACTCCGGGCTCGCCACCAACGTATGGATCGTTCCCTAAGGGAGATCCCAAACCGGATCCGCTTGCAGGAGCGGCAGGCGAGCCCTTCGGTAAGCGAACCGGACTGGTTGCTCAAACCGCCGATCTGCTGATCCGTGGCGGCCATCGGTTCGGCAAGACTGGCCAACCCCTGGTTCAGTTTTTCGGTCCTCATCACACCCAGCGCACGTCGCTTTCCGCGCGAACAACGAGGCCGCCTTCATCGCGAAAATCGAGGAAATGGGGATGGGGGAACAGGAGATTGGTCGTCGCTGCGTGAGTCTCACGTCCAGGGCGCGATGGGCGCGAAGTCGGGAGGGATGAGTTTCACGAGTCGCCATTCCATTCTCTTCTTGCCGGGACAGAAGCTTGACAGGCATGGGCCGTTTGGAACCCTGATCTCATTGTCCAACTTATTTTCCGTCCAACCTCGAATCCAACCGTTCCACATCATGCATCCGTTCCGGTTCGTGACGCTGTTTGCCCTGGCCGCCTCTGGCGCATTTGCCCAAACCGTCATCATTGACAATTTTGGGGCGGGCGATTTTTCGGTCAGCAGTTCCGCCGGTTTTTCCGCCACGCAGGCGGGACCGGCGGGAGACATCGTCGGCGGAAGCCGCGACATCACTGTCGTCGCCGGCACGCCCTACACGGTGGAGGTTGCGGGCGGCTTCTTTTCGGCGACGAGCGCCAACCGGCCCGGGATCGAAATCCAGTTCGACTGGGGCAGCTCGACGTCGCTGGGCCTGGACCTGGCCTCGATCCCCAATGGCGGATTCTGGGTGGATGTGACCCAATCCCTGGTCAGCTTTGCCAATTTCAAGTTCAGCGTGTTCACCGACGGGACCCATTCGTCTGAATCGTCTTTCGTGAGCCTGGCACAGGAGGGACTCCACTTCGTGCCTTTCTCCAGCTTCGCAGCAACAGGCTCTTCAGGCGCCGCCGATTTTTCGAAGATCAACCAGATCCGTTTCGTAGGAGGACTCGTTCCCGAGCAGGGTTTGGGAGCGCTGTGGACACTCAATACGATCTACGCGTCCGCTGTACCGGAACCAGAGTCCTGGGCGATGTTCAGCGCAATCGGCTTGCTGGGATTCGCGGCTTGCCGAGGCGTCGCCTCTTCAGCCCGACGTCCTTGATCATTCAGCGCCGCCCCGTTCTGAATTCCGTTGGGCACTTCCCTTCCAGGGGCTCTCTCTATGTCTCCGTGTCTCTGTGGTGAAAACCGCTCAGAAATCTCGCGGTCGAAACCCGGGCGGAGGCGGCATCAACTCGAAGTTCTCGTCCGCACCCGTGGCGAGATATAAGCCCGCTTCCGCCACCTTGGCCTCCATGCCCTTGGGAAGATAGACTGCCGCAATCAGGCCCTGAATTTTCGCCCCTTTGTAGTGGGGCAAAAACTCCGGCAGCCGCTGCAACTTTAAGATCGTCTGCTCCAGGTCCCGCTCGCGCAGGGGGCTCTTGATCTCCACCATCATCACCTCGTTCCGGTCACCGTTGGCCACCCCGAGCATGTCATACTCCTGGTTCTGTCCGTCCGCTCGCTCGACCTCCACTTCATGGGCTGTTTGCTCCATACCGAATTGCTCCCGCAGGATCCGTTTGCAGGAGCGGTAGGCAAGCCCTTCGGTGAACGAACCGAACTTATTGCTCAACCCCCCGATCTGCCGATCCGTGGCGGCGAGCTGTTCGGCCAGAACGGCTAACCTCTGATCGAGTTCTTCTGTCGTCATGCACCCACCGTAAGTCGTCTCCCGCGCGGACAACAAGGCGGCTTTCTTCGTGAAATTTGGGGAACCGCGAACAGGGCATCTGTCGTCCCCCCAGAACTGTTCTCCCCTGGGAACGCCAGCCTCCCTGCGGGCGAAACACACTCGTAAGAAAATGCCAGCAAGGATGCTGGTGCTCCCGGAGGAGGAGGTCCCCACAGTCCCCAAAGCGCCCGCGTCTTCGCCAAAGTTTGGCGTTCAATTGCAGGACTCGGACGCCTAGTCTGGCCTTGATGAAGTTCGCCCGCCTCCTCTTGTGTTCCGCGCTCCTGGCCGCCGTCCCCGCCCTTTCCGGCGCGGAGAAATGGGTCACCTACGAGCCGCCGGCCGGAACGGCCAACGGCAAGACGGTGGTCCTGCTCTCTGGCGACGAGGAATACCGGTCCGAGGAGGGCCTGCCGCAATTGGGAAAAATCCTCAGCCAGCGGCACGGCTTCAAAGCCATCGTGCTCTTCGCCCAGGACGCCGACGGGACCATCAATCCGAACAATTCCACCAACGTGCCGGGCATGCATCTCCTCGATGGCGCCGACCTGGTGGTGAACCAATTCCGGTTCCGGGAGCTGCCGGATGCGGACATGAAGCATTTCGTGGATTATCTGAACTCGGGGCGTCCGATGATCGTGGTGCGCACCGCCACCCACGCCTTCAACTACGAGCGCAACAAGCAGAGCCCGTATGCGGTGTACTCCTGGACCGCTCCGGGCGGGGGCTTCGGCGGAAAGACGGTGGGCGAGACGTGGACCTATCACCACGGCGACCATGGCAAGGAGTCCGCGCGCGGCGTGGTGGACGGCAAGAATCGCAAGCATCCGATCCTCACCGACGTGGTGGATGTCTGGGGACCGTCTGACGTGTACGGGGTGAATCCCGACTTTCCCTCCGACACCGTCGTGCTGATCCACGGCCAGACGCTCACCGGAATGAATCCCACTGACCCGCCCAATCTGAAAAAGGCCCTGATGCCGATAGTGTGGCTGCGGGATTATCGGAGTCCGGACGGCAAGGTCTCGCGCATCTTGTGCTCCACCATGGGCGCGGCCATTGACCTCGAGAGCGCCGATCTGCGCCGACTCTTTGTCAATGCGGCGTATGACCTCACCGGACTCAAGGTGCCGGCGCAGGCCGACGTGACGCCGGTGGGCGAGTTCAAGCCGCAGATGTTTGGATTCAACAAGTTCACCAAGGGCGTGCCCGTCAGCGCCCACGAGTTGAAGTAGCCGGTCCGCGCAGCAGCAGGCCCACCATCCCCAGCAACGCCGCCGCCGGGAGGGAGATCACCCAGCCGCCGCGGCGGCGGACCAGCCAGGCGCCCGCGATGGCGCCGATCACGTAGGCAGCCCAGACAATCGCCGCCAAGGCGGCCGCCTGCCGGGCTCGAGCGGAGTCCTCGCGCTCGCCGCGGCGGCGGTGAATCCGCCAGCGCACGCACCCTACCGCCAGTTCGGTAAGCATTCCGGTGACGAAGGTGGTGTGGACTCCGAGGCCCCCGAACCGGCGGAGGGCCGCGTTCTGAAGTCCCATGGCCGTGGTGGCCGCAGCCGCTGTGGCCAGGAAGGTTGCCGGGGATTGCCCCGGAGTCACTGCGGATTCCAGGCGCAGCGCCAGGCCCGTCATCACGGCCAGCAGGATGGCCTCGGCCAGGAGCACGCCAGCCACGGCGCGGTCGCGGGATCCCACCGGGGAGGCATGCGGTCCGGCCCCTCCTTCAATCCAGGCGACGCCGAGCGCTGTCGCCAGCACGAAGAGCGGAATGACCGCGCCCCGCCGAAGCGCCTCGTTCCAATCCCCGGCCGCCAGCGCCACGCCGAATCCGGTGCTGTTGCCGGACATATGGGCCGTGAAGAGTCCCAGCAGGATCACAAACCCTGCGGCGTCCACAAAGCCTCCCACCCCCGCCAGAGAGGTCACCCATCGGCGATCCAACTCGATCAGCGATCCCGGAGACTCACCGTCAGCCATTCAACGCACGATGCCGCCAAATCCCGCCCGAGAGAAGGACGGAACCCAAGGCCCGCCGATTTGGCAACGCCCAGAGGCCCCAGCCCAATGACGAGATTGCCAGCCGGTTCGCAGCCCGATATCCCAGTGGCACGAGATATGAGGGAATCGCCCATATCCGCCGGGGAAGGGACGTCCGTCCGTCATGCCCTCTGGGTCCGGTTCATCCACTGGATCGTCGCGGCCAGCTTTCTGACCCTGGCATTCAGCGGATTCGTGATCCTGATGTGTCATCCGCGGCTTTACTGGGGCGAGGTAGGGAACGATCTGACGCCGGCGCTGCTCGAACTACCCATCAGCCGGAATCACCGCCATGGCGCCTGGACGACCCCGAGTCCATTCTTCGACAGCCCGGGGTCTCCCGTCAGCGCGGGCCGCACCGGTGACATCTTCAACCAGAACGGTTGGGGACGCAGCCTGCACTTCCTGGCGGCATGGTTTCTGGTCGTGCCCGGCGGTGCCTATTTGCTGGCGGGAACGGCCGGCGGGCATTTCCGGCGTCATCTGGTGCCCCGCGCCGGTGAGTTGACCGCGCAGGGAATGAGGCGGGAGATCACGGATCATCTCCGTTTCGTCGTCCGGGCCGCCAGCGGCGGGCCTCAATACGGGCTCCTGCAGAAATTCGCCTACTGCGTCGTCGTCTTCGCGGCCCTGCCGCTCGCGGTCCTCACCGGTCTGGCCATGTCTCCGGCCATTACGGCCGCCCTTCCGTTTCTATCCGGCATGTTCGGCGGATTCCAATCGGCGCGAACGATTCATTTCGCCGCCTCGATCCTGCTCGTGCTGTTCCTCTTTGTGCACGTCGTCATGGTGATCGCTTCCGGATTCCGCCGTCAGATGCGTGCCATGACTCTTGGAGATCCGAGATGAATCCCAATTTCCTCATCACCCGGCGCAACGCCTTGATCACCGGCCTGGCCTCCGTCGGCGGATGGCTGCTGCCGGGGTGCTCCCAGCCCATGCCTCCCACCTACGGCAACCTCCTCCGGATGGGCGACAACCTCACCTACGCCGCCCACCGTGCCCTGTTGCCGGGCCAATCCCTGGCGCGGGAATACCGTCCGGGGGACGTCAGCTCGTTTCCCGCCACCGGCACCCTCAATCCCGGTGATCCTGACAATCCCAACGCCAGCGAAGAATACCGCCGTCTGCAACAGGAGTCCTTTGCCGGCTGGCGTCTGGTGGTCGAGGGGTTGGTGTCCCGTCCGGGCGCCTACTCGCTCGCCGACCTCAAGCGGCTCCCATCCCGGTCACAGATCACCCGGCATACCTGCGAGGAAGGTTGGACCGCCATCGCCGAATGGACGGGCGTGCCCTTGAGCCGGGTGCTCGACGCGGCGGGAATGCGGCCTTCGGCGCGATTCGTCAGCTTCTACTCCTACGACGACTGGGCCGACAGCATTGATCTGCTCGACGCGCTGCATCCGCAGACCTTGCTGGCCTACGGCATGAACGGACGGGACCTGCCCGTACCGCACGGGGCGCCCGTCCGGCTTCGAGTGGAGAGGCAGTTGGGCTATAAGAGCATGAAGTACCTGCGCCGCCTCGTGGTGAGGGACACCTTCGACGACGGCGGAGCCCAGGGAAACATCCGGAATGGATGGGCGTGGTACACGGGGATCTGAAGCCGCCCAGCCCCGGGAGGCGCCGGCGTGGCGGCGTCCGTGAACAAGTCCACCCCATGGGGGAGAGTTTCCGCTGGACGTCGGCTGCCACGGCATCCATTTGGTCTGGGTGAACGTCACGAAACGGTCTGGAGTGGTGCCGCCCAGCGGAGAACATCCAGCGGAGCGCGGCCTGACCATCGGCAAGGATAGGAAGAAGCCGCTGACCAAGGCGCAGAAGACCTTCAATCGTTGGATTCGCCGCATTGAGACGCTGCGACGGCACCTTGAGGCTGAAGCCGCCAGCCTGGACCGCCTGATGGGGATCTACGCCGCGGAGATTCACCCGCTGGAATTGGCCATTGTGGAGCAGCGCAAAAGCATGGTGCGCGCCTTGCGGCCGTTTCTGAGCAAGTCCCTGCTGACTGGACGCCGCCAGCGCGAGCACCTTCGGGAGTTGCTTCACAAGCATTTGAGCGAGATCCAGACGACCGAGGGCGCCTGGAAGGACGCGGATCTCCAGGAGCTGTGGACCGAGCTGGACACGGCGCTTAAGGCGCAAACCCGGGGTGAAGATGACGCCTTTCTGGAACAGATGAAGTCCATGGCCCAAGCCGAGTTTGGAGCCATGGGAATCCCGATAGATTTGTCGCGCTTTCGCAATGGAATGACGCCCGACGAGTTCCAGAAAGCCATGGAGGACGTCCATCGCCAAGTGGACGAAGCGCCCGAGCCCGAGCCGGAACCCAGGCGCGCCTCCCGGACCCGCCCGGGCGCGAAGCCGCGGCTCACTGCGGAGGAGCGGGCTCGCATGGAGGAGGAACTTCGCCAGCGCGATCTGAGCAGCCTTTACAAGCAGCTGGCCAAGTTGCTGCACCCGGACCTCGAATCCGATCCAGCCCGCCGCGAGGCGAAGGAGTCCGCCATGAAGCGCCTCACCATTGCCTACAAGGATCGGGACCTCCACGCACTGCTGGAACTGGAGCTGGAATGGATTCACGACGAGGGAGCGAACGCCAACCACCTGAGCGAGGAAAAGCTGCGGGTGTACAACGGCATTTTGCAGGAGCAGGCGGGGGAGTTGGAACTCCGCCTCGGCGAGATGTCCATGCATCCGCGCTACGCTCCGCTGCAGCGCTACAGCGGTCCGTTTGACCAGCCTGGAAGCCTGGATCCCCGCGAAGTTCGCAACCAACTGAAGGAGGAACTGAAGGATCTCAGATCTCTGGTGGCACAGCTCACCGGTCCCGGCACACTTCACGTCGTGCGGCAACTGATCCAGGAACTCCGCACGCGTCCCGCCTTCCCGGATTTCTTCTTTTGACGGAGCGCTGAGGGGGCACGCGTCATTCGCCATGGGGCCCTCGCCTCTCGCTCCACCGCTTCATCCGTCATCGTTCCTCCAATGGGGTGGGGCGACGCCAGTTCGCCGTCCCGCGCCGCGCAACAGATCCGCGGGCTGGCGAGGCCTTCAGTCCCACGAAGGGGCAAAGACAACATGAAGGTGCTTCCTCAAGCGCACGGCCCGTTGAAAGCTGGCCCCACCAAAGGAGGGCCTTGTGACCTCACTTCGCCTGCCGCTGCGTCCAGGATTGATGGATCTCCTCGAAGGTGGTCTTGAGGTCCTTGGTGATGTCCCAGCCCGGATAGTGCGCGCGCATTTTCTCCAGGTTGGAGATGTAGCAGATGTGGTCGCCCTGCCGGTTCTGGTCCACGTATTCGTACTGCATCGGCTTGCCGGAAATGCCGGCGATGAGGTCGAAGGCCTCCAGGATCGAGACCGAGTTCGCCCGGCCGCCGCCAATGTTGTACACCTCGCCCTTGCGCGGCGCCTCGATGAAGCGCCGGATGAACCCGACGACGTCCGCGCTGTGGATGTTGTCCCGCACCTGCTTGCCCTTGTAGCCGAAAATCCGGTACTTGCGGCCCTCCAGGTTGCACTTGATCAGATAGCTCAGGAATCCGTGCAGCTCGACGCCGCTGTGGTTCGGACCCGTCAGGCATCCGCCGCGCAGGCAGCAGGTGGGCTGTCCGAAGTAGCGGCCATATTCCTGCACCATCACATCCGCCGCCGCCTTGGACGCGCCGAAGAGCGAGTGCTTGCTCTGGTCAATCCGGAAGGATTCCCGGATGCCGTCGGCATACTCCGGCGCGGCGTAGTCCCAGCGGGTGGGGAGCTCCACCAGCGGGATCTCGTTCGGGGCGTCGCCGTACACCTTGTTGGTGCTCATGTGCACGAACGGCGCCTCGGGTACGGCGAGCCGGGCCGCCTCCAGGAGGTTGAGCGAGCCCACGGCATTGACGTCGAAATCGTCGAACGGCCGGCTCGCCGCCAGGTCGTGGCTGGGCTGGGCGGCGGTGTGGACGATGGCGTCCGGCGCCACGGTCTTCAGCAACTCGATCACCCCCGCGCGGTTCCGGATGTCGAGTTCGTGATGCTGAAAGTCCGGCCAGGTTTCCCGCAGCCGGTTCATGTTCCAGCGGGTGTCGCCCTGCGGACCGAAGAAATCGGCCCGCATGTTGTTGTCCACACCGTGCACCTGCCAGCCGTCACGGGAGAAACCGGCGACGACTTCGCTGCCGATCAGACCGGACGAACCGGTCACGAGGAGTTTTCTGCGTTTCATGGTCTGAAAAAGGGTCTCGGGGATGTGAAGACGCCGGGCGCGGGCCGGTTCAGCGAAAGTGCTCCTGCAGGAACCGCACGTAGGCCTCGGCCCGGCGGGCCCAGGTGAAGTCCTCCACCGAGTAGGCGGCCCGATGCCCGAGGGCCTCCTGGACGGCGGCGGACAGCGACGCACGGTCCCCGTACTGATAATAGTGGCCGCCAGCGCCCAGCAGGTTCGCCGGCTCGCCCACCCGGTTGGTGACCACCGGCTGGCCGCCGCGGATGTAGTGAAAGACCTTGTTTGGACACCGCGAGCGGTTCTGGCGGGTGTCCTTCAAAGGCAGGAAGCTCAACCGGATGCTCTCCGCGGGCACCAGTCCGTCGAGCACGGGCAGGGGCAATTGTCCGGTGAACACCGCCCGGCCGTCGGGCAGGCACTTGGCCACCTCCGCTTCCACCCACGTGCGCTCCGATCCGTCGCCGGCCACCACCAGATCCAGATCCAGATCCCGGCAACACTGGGCCAGAAGCACCAATTCCCGAAGGTCTTCCCGATAGGAGTCGCTCAAGCTGCCCAGATACAGCGCATAGCGGCGTCCGGGCCGGAGGATCTTCTCCGCCAACCCCGGCTCCAGAGCGCCGGAGGGATTGAAGCCATAGGGAATGTAGGTGGTCGGGAGGCCGCCCAGATGCTTGCGGTACTCGTTCTGCAGGTAAGTGGAGGCGAAGATAAAGCCGGAGGAAATCCGCCGCGCGATCCATTCCAGCATCCGGTACTGGTACTTCAGCTTCGGACCCCGCGGCACTTCGGACAGCCACTCATCCCAATCGGAGATAATTCGCGCGCCGCGTTTCTTCAGGCGTGTGCCGACCACCTCGCCGGCGAGATTGGCGTTGATCAGGTGGACGAAATCCACCCCTTCGAACTGACTGCAGGCGCGCGCGAAGTCCAGGGGACTGCGGCTGGCTGCCCAGACGCAGCGATTGGGAACGCCATACTGCTCGAGCAGCTTCCGGGTTCCCGCGGCCTCGGTCAGGCAATACACCGGATCATGCCCCAGCCGCCGCAGCTCGCCCCCGAGCGCGGCGGCCCGGATGAAGCTGGCATTGCCGGGAAAGGATCCGGCCGCGACGAAGAGGATTTTCATGAAGGATCTGCCAGACACCGACGGGAGGGAGCTTGCCGCAACCCCCGGACCGCGAAGACGCACCCGGAAGCGCGGGAAATTTCGGACCAGTCCCGCCGCCCGGGCCGCGGACGGCGGCGACGGTATGCCGCCCTGACATTGCAGCGTCAAGGCGTGTTTCCAAGCGCCCGGACCCTTGAAGTTCCCCGGTCTCCCCGGGAGAGTGGACGGCGCGCCGCCCTTCGTTGCGGCCCTTTATGTGCGGCGTCTGCGGGATCTGGTATTTCAATCCGAACCGGCCGGTGGATCCGGAGCTCCTGGCCCGGATGACCCGCCGCATCCGGCACCGCGGTCCGGACGAGGAGGGGATCCACTGCGACGGCGCGGTCGGACTCGGCTTCCGCCGCCTGAGCATTCTCGATCTGGCGGCCAGCCATCAACCGATGGGCACCGCCGACGGCACGCATTGGATCGTCTTCAACGGGGAGATTTACAATTTCCAGGAACTCCGTCCCGCGCTCGCCGCCCGGCATCCCTTCCGGACCACCGGCGACACCGAGGTGCTGCTCCAGGGATTGGCCGAACACGGTTCCGACTTTCTCCAGCAACTGCGCGGCATGTTCGCCTTTGCGCTGTGGGACACCCGGCACCGGGAGATGACCCTTGCGGTGGACCGCTTCGGCAAAAAGCCCCTGTACTACGCGCTGGATTCGGAGCGCCTGGTGTTCGGATCGGAACTGAAGGTGTTGCTTGAAGTCCCGGACTTGACCCTCGATCCCGATCCTGAGGCCCTGGATGAGTATCTCTGCGGCGGATTTATCGCCGCGCCCCGTTCGATCTACCGTCAGATCCGCAAGCTGCCCCCGGGCTGCCGGCTCACCGTCGGCGCGGATGGGCACTCGCGGATGGAGCGCTACTGGACCCCCGTGCTGCGGCCCGAGGCCGACTGGCGGTCCGACCCTCCCGAAATCCTGTCGCGCGAGCTTCGGTCCGAACTCGAGACCGCCGTGCGCCTGCGCATGATCAGCGACGTGCCCCTGGGCGCGTTTCTCAGCGGGGGACTCGACAGCAGCGCGGTGGTCGCGCTGATGAGCCGGATGACCCCGCACCGCCTCCGGACCTTTTCCATCGGCTTTGAGGGCGATCCGGACGACGAGAGCCCCTACTCGGCGCTCATGGCCCGCCACGTGGAATCCGCTCATACCCATGAGATGGTGTCCGCCCGGCAACTCGCCGAAGCCGCGCCGGACCTGGCCACCCACTTCGACGAGCCGTTTGCGGACGACTCGATGGTGCCCACCTGGTTCGTTTCCCGGCTGGCCCGGGGATCGGTGACCGTGGCGTTGAGCGGAGACGGGGGGGACGAGGTTTTCGGCGGCTATACCTGGTACCGGCGCGCCTGGCGGCAGGCGCGGCTGCAATCCGCTGTTCCCGGATTCCTCCGCGCCACAGCCGCGGCCTGCGGATCCCTTCTGCCCCGGCGGTATGGGGACTATCTCCGGCGGTTGGAAGGCGCGCCGGCAGACTGGCGCACCCGGGCGCCTTTCTTCGACCGCGCGGCGCGGGTCCGCCTCTACCGTTCGGAGTTTCTCCGAACTTTGGGTGACTTCGACGCCGATCGCGAACGCCTCGCCCTCGCCGCCGACATCTCCCTGCCCTTGCTCTCCCGTCTCCAGAATCTGGACCTCGGCGGCTACCTGCCCGGCGACATTCTGGTGAAGGTGGACCGCGTCTCGATGCGGGAATCGCTGGAAGTCCGCAGTCCGCTGCTCGATCACCGCGTCTTTGAGTTCATGGCCGCCGTGCCGCCTTCGTTGAAACTCAATGGCCGCGGCTCGAAATGGCTGCTGAAGGAAGCGGTGCGGGACCTTCTCCCCCCCGCCATTCTCAACCGCCGCAAACGCGGATTCGACGCCCCCCTCGCGGCGTGGTTCCAGGGCCCGCTGCGTCCGCTGGTGGAGGATCTGGCCAACTCCCGGTCCCTGCACCTGCACGCATGGCTGGATCCGGACGCCGTGCGGCAGGTCCTCCGTCCGGTTCCCGGCGCTGCGGCTGCTCCGGCGTCCCGTATTTGGGCATTGATCTGCCTGGAACTCTGGTGCCGCAGTTCGCAGTCCCGGCAGACCCGATGAAGCCCCTGCGCATCCTGGTCTGCATTGACAGCCTCACCGGGGGCGGCGCCCAGCGGCAGACCGTGGCGCTGCTGAAGGGCCTGGACCGGGAACGGTTTTGCCCCTCGGTGGTTTCCCTGCACGGCGCCCGCATGGGCCTGACGCGGCAGTTTGTTCCGGACCTTCAAGCCGCGGGCATTCCGGTGGCGGAACTCGACCGGCGCTGGCACTGGACCGAGCTTCCCGGGTCCCTGTGGGCGCTGCACCGCGCCCGCCGGGAGTTCCGGCCCGAGGTGATCCATTCGATCAGCCATCACTGCAATCACCTCACCCGCGCCCTCCGTTTGCTCCCCGGACCCCGGTTTCGCCTCCTGACCGCCATCCGCACCGAGTACAACGCCCGCCAGCTTCGCAATGAACGGTGGGAACAGCGCTGGTCTGACGCGATCGTCTGCAACAGCCCTTCCATGGCCGCGCTGCTTCGGGACCGTGCCGGCGTCCCCCCCGCGCGTTTGCACTATATCGCCAACGGCCTCGACGTGAGTCGCTTTGCCCGGTCGCCCGACCCCGGACTGCGGGACCGGCTGGCCCCGAACCGCCGCCGCCTCGGTGTCATGATGGCCCGGATCACCGAGCAGAAGGCGCCGGAGCTTCTGGCCGAGGCGGTCGGACTGCTCCGGCAGCGGGACCGTCTGCCGTCCGACGCGGAATTCTGGATCGTCGGGGAGCGGGACAGCCCGGCCACCGAAGCGCGGCTTCAAGAGGCGATCCAGCGTCATCAGTTGGAGGAAGTGGTTCGGGTACTCCCGGCCACTGACCAACCGGCGGCGCCCCTGCATGCCGCCGACTTCACGATCCTGTTCTCGCTTTGGGAGGGCACCCCCAATGCCGTCCTGGAAAGTTTGGCCGCCGGCCGGCCGGCCATCGTGTCCGCGGCGGCAAACGCCAGCGAGGTGATCCGGGAAGGTGTCCAAGGCTGGGTGGTCCCCACCTCGAACGTCGCCGCGCTGGCCGACCGTCTGGACGCGGTGTTGTCCCTCGATGACGCCGCACTCCCGGCGATGGCTCCGGCCTGCCGGGCGCGGGCTGGGGAGTTCGACCTGCCCACCATGGTGGCCCGGTATGAGGCGCTATACACTGAAGTTTGACCCGCCCAGGGAGAAACATTGCGCTGCGGCGTAAGATTCCGCAGAACCCACACGTTAACTTTTCGGGTCTTCGGCTGCGGTCCGAGCCCGGTTTGCATCCGGTCCGATCATGCACCCTCCGCGCGCACGACTCCGACGCTGGCTTTTCGTCCTCCTTGCCGGCCCGCTCGCTGCCCTCCACGCCTCCGGGCCGGCAGCGGTGACGTTCACCCGGGTGGCAGACGCCACCACCCTCCCTCCAGGCGGAACCTCGCCGTTCCTGAACTTCTCCTCACTGAAGGTGGATCGCGGCTGGGTCGTCTTCGAGGGCCGGGTCCAGGGCGCAGCGGGGAGCGGCAATGGTCTGTATGGATGGCGTGAGGGGGTGTTGGCGTCCCTGGTAACCGACCAAACACCGCATCCCGAAACCGGGGAACCGTTCTGGAACAACTTTGGCATCAGCGGCGACAACACGGTGGCCATCGAGGAAGGCGTTGTGGTGTTTGCCCATCAACAATCCTTGCTGCAGGCGGGGATTTTCCAGTGGTCCAATGGAGTGATCTCCACGCTGCTGTGGACGAATTCCACCTTTGGGGGAGTCGGCAGATATGTGGGTGGCGCGGTCATCGGGCGCAGCCAGGGCACCAACCTGATCGCCACCCGATTCGGCGACCCGAGATCCGGGCTGGTGGCGGTGCCCGGCGATGGGGACGCCATCGCCTACAACTTCTCCGCCGACCTGCCGGGACTGGATGTCAGCTTCAAAACCATCGGAGATGCTGCCTTCGATCGGGGATACCTGGTGTTCTGGGCTGGCGGAGCAGCGAAGTCGGTCCTGTACGGTTGGGCCAACGGCGCCTTCCAGACGCTGGCGGATACCCGCCTCGTCCCGCCGGGATGGACCTCACCCATCTCTGGATTTGGCCGGGTGGCAATTGACGGTGACCGGGTGGTGTTCGCCGCTGCGGGAGGAGATTCTCAAGCGGGTTTGTTCCGGGTGAACCGGGACGGCACCGGCTTGGTCCGCTTGGTGGACACACAGACGACGATGCCCGAAGGGCGTCCGTTGGTGGCGCCGAGGTTGGAAACCTGGAGCTTCGGCGCGGAGAACGGCGACGTGGTGTTCGAGGCGGGCGATCCGTTTGGCGAGCACGGCATCTATCTGTGGCGCAACGGAGCGCTCTCCCGAATCGTCGGCAATCAGGGTGAGACTCTGGACGGACGCCGGGTGGCGGAAACCGATCTCGCGCCGGATTGCCTGAGCGAAGGCACGGTGGTGTTCCAGGCCGTGATCACCTCCGGTCGGGCGATCTACCTGGCGCACCTGCCGGAGGCCCCATTGGATCCTCTCGCCGGAATTTTTGAAGTGATGGCGGCGCCTGCGAGCCTGCGGGCCTGGTTGCAGCAAACGGAAGAAGGCCGCCGCCTGATCGCCCTCTATGACCGGCACGGGGCCGAGATGCTGAGGCTCGCCCTGGCGAACACCGCGCTGCGAGATCAGACCCTGGCAACGCTCAACGATTTTCTGCCAGGCCTGATCCGCTTCCTCGCGGGCGCCGGCACCGAGGCGACCATTTCGGCGGAGCAGGTGGCCCGGCTGAATGAAGTCTGGGATGGCTACGTCGCGGCCGCCAGCCCGGCGCTGGCGGCGGACCTCACCGCAGAGCGGGCCCGATTCCATGACTTTGCCGAGTTTGTGGGACGATCTTTTGTCGAATGGGGTCTGCTGCTGGCGATCGGCGTTCCCGACGTTCCGTTCGTGGCCCTCTCGCGCCCCCAACGAGGGGACGGAACGTTCCGAGCCGATGCCAATCCGGTGACCGGTGTCACTTACCGCCTTCAACGCGCGGCCCCGCGGCTGCCAATCCAGTGGCTGGAAGTGCCTGACGCGCAGATCCAATTCTTAGGGAACCGAGTGGAAGTTTTGGATCCCAGCGCGTCCTCCGACGCCTCCCTGTATCGGCTCTCCATTGCACAATAGTCTGGCGCCGGATGCCGGAGGTTCGCCACGCATGGGCGAGGAGTCGGAGAACAGGGGACAGGCGTACATGGCGGGAATCCTTTGGCCTGTTCTGAAAGCCGGGAGCCCCTGGTGAGTGAATTTCCGAGGCGGGGGCACAGTCCGGTCTGCTGGTCATGGTGCCCCGCATTCCCAGGTTGTTCCGATGGTGTCCCGCTGCGCTGCTGATGGCAGCCGGCGCGGTCTGCCAGGGCGCTTCGAGCGGGTTTGTGGACACCGCGCTGCCGTTTCTGGAACAGCACTGTTACGAGTGCCATGGCGGCAAGAAGACGAAAGCGGATCTCGACCTGAAGGCCATTCGGGACGACTCGCGGATTCTTCAGGATCTGAAGCTGTGGCGCGGCGTGCTGCAGCAGGTGAATTCGGGCGAGATGCCGCCCGCGAAGCATCCGGTGAAGCCGACGCCCGAAGCAATCACCGCCTTCAACCAGGTCCTCCAGGCCTCCATCGCCGCCGCCGAGGCCAAGCTGCCGCCCGACCCCGGCCGCGTGACGGCGCGCCGCCTGAATCGCACCGAGTACAACCACACCGTCCGCGACCTGCTGGACGCCGACTTCAACGCCTCGGAGAACTTTCCCGCCGACGATATCGGACACGGCTTCGACAACATCGGCGACGTGCTCAGCCTCTCTCCGGTGCATCTGGAGCGGTATCTGGATGCTGCGGACGGCATCGCCGAGCGCGCCGTGGTGTTGAAGCTGCCCAAGCCGCCCGAGCGCACCACCTACTCCATCTTCCTGGAGCCCGGGAACTACGGTTCCGAGGATGGCACCCGTCCGGTGACCAACGACGTGCCCGAGTTGTTTGTCCGGCACACGCTGAAGGAGGCCGGACAATACCGGTTCCGGGTGCGGGCGGGGGCGTCCAATGAGCCGCCGGTGGACCCGGTGCAGATGACCCTGTGGATCGGCGCCTCCAACGTGCTGACCGCCGCGGTGACCAACACGCCCAAGCAATGGGCCTGGTTCGAGGTCGAGGCCGAGTTGCCCGCCGGCGAGCACCGCTTTGCCGCGCGCTGGGCCAACCGCGACACCAACGCGCCCGGACAGACGCTGTACATCAACGAGTTCAAGGTCATCGGTCCCAAGGACACCCGCACGTCCTTCATGAAGCGGGTGGCGACCGTGGGCGCGGACCTCGGGGACGACGCCCGCGCGGTTGCCGTGGTGCGATGGTTTCTGACCCGGGCCTTCCGCCGGACGCCTACGGCGGAGGAGACCGTCCGGTACGGACAGGTCTTCGCCAGCGGGCGCGCCGCCGCCGACGGTCAATTCGAGGGCGGGCTCCAGGAGTTGATTCGGGCAGCCCTGGTGTCGCCCAAGTTTCTGTTCCGGATCGAGTCCGACCACCGCCCCGACGCCACCACGCCGCAACCGCTGGACGATTTCCAACTCGCCTCGCGGTTGAGCTATTTCCTGTGGAGCACCATGCCGGATGAGGAGCTGCTGGACCTGGCCGCGCGGCAGCAACTGTCGGAGCAGCTGGAACCGCAGGTCCGCCGCATGCTCGAGGACTCGAAATCGTCCGCGCTGGTGCAGAACTTCGGCATGCAATGGCTGCAGTTGCAGCGGTTGGCCACGTTCCAGCCCGATGCCAAACAGTTTCCCGACTTCGACGACACGCTGCGCAAGGCCATGTTGCGCGAGACCGAGTTGTTTCTGGGGGAAATCATCCGCGAAGACCGCAGCATCCTGGAACTGCTGGACGCCGATTTCACCTATGTGAATCGCCCGCTGGCGCGACATTACGGCATCGAGTCCGTCGCCTTCCCGGGCGATGGCGAGGGAGGGGGCGGTGAACGACGGCGGCGCCGGCGTTCCGGCGAGTTTGTCCGGGTGACCTGGCCCGACCCACGGCGTGGCGGCCTGCTCACCCAGGCCAGCATCCTCACGGCGACTTCCAATCCCACCCGCACGTCCCCGGTCAAACGCGGCAAATGGGTGATGGAACAGATTCTGGGCACCCCGCCTCCGCCCCCGCCTCCGGACGTGCCGGAACTGGACGGCCAGAAGGAACTCTCTGGCACCCTGCGCCAGCGCATGGAGCAGCACCGGTCCAACGCCGCCTGCGCCAATTGCCACCGTCAGATGGACGCCCTGGGATTCGCCTTCGAGAATTTCGACGCCATCGGGCGGTTCCGTGAAAAGGATGCCGACGGGGTCATTGATCCGTCGGGATCCCTGCCCGACGGCAGCAGTTTCCAGGGCCCGACGGACCTCCGCGTGATCCTGCGGGACCAGAAGGAATTGGTCGCCCGAAACCTCGCCGAGAAGCTGCTCACCTATGCCCTCGGCCGCGGACTGGAGTATTACGACGAGCGCGCCCTGAGAAAAGTACTCGCCGAGGTCGCCTCGTCGGAGTACCGCTTTTCATCGCTGGTGGTGGCCATTGTCCAAAGCGATCCCTTCCGGATGCGCCGCGGGCTGGGCACGACGACGACGGTTTCCGAAGAAAAACCCAAGGAGGGCTCCTGACCGTTCCCTCGGCTCCAGCCGCAGAAACGAAGAACCAGGAACCAGGAACCAGGAACCAAGAACGAAGAACTAAGAACAAGATCGCCATGAGCACCCCGCTCAAACTCTCCCGGCGCACCCTGCTGCGCGGCATCGGAACCACCCTCGCTCTTCCGTGGCTCGAAGCCATGGGACCGCTCCGCGCCTGGGCCGCGGGCGACACCCCGGTGGCGCAGGCGGCTCCCAACCGGATGGCCTTTCTCTACGTCCCCAACGGCATCAACATGGCGGACTGGAAACCATCGGCCGAGGGCGCGCTGGGCGACGACCTGCCCTTGATCCTTCAGCCCCTGGCCCCCCACCGCTCGGACTTTTCGGTGCTGACCGGCCTGACCGCCGATAAGGCGCGGGCCAACGGCGACGGGGGTGGCGACCACGCGCGGGCGCTGTCGGCCTTCCTCACTGGCACCCAACCCCGCAAGACCGACGGCACGGACATCCGGGCCGGCATCTCCGTGGACCAGGTGGCCGCGGGCCGGTTGGCCGACCTCACGCGCCTGGCGTCCCTGGAGATCGGAACCGAAGCCGGGTCCATGGCCGGCAACTGCGATTCCGGATACAGTTGTGTGTATTCCTCCACCATGGCATGGCGTTCAGCCACCCAGCCGCTCCCCAAGGAGGTCAATCCCAAGCTGGTTTTCGAACGCGTGTTCGGATCCGGATCCCGCGAGGAACGCCAGCGTCGCGACGCCCGGCGCAAGAGTGTCCTGGACCTGGTGAAGGACGACTTTGCGGACCTCAACGGACGCCTCGGCACCGGCGACCGGCGCAAGATGGACGAGTATTTTTCCGCGGTCCGGGATCTGGAACGGCGCATCGAACGGGCGGCCCAGCTTCCGGATCCCACCGTGCCCGAGGGCGTCGTGCAGCCGGAAGGCGTCCCGGGCAGCTATGAGGAGCACATCCGGTTGATGGCCGACCTGATGGTGCTGGCCTTTCAGACCGACACCACCCGCGTTTGCACCTTCGTGCTGGCCAACGAAGGCAGCGGGAAGCCGTATCCCTTCATCGGCGTGAGCGAGGGCCACCACGACCTCTCGCATCACGGCAACAATGCCGAGAAGAAGGAAAAGATCGCCAAGATCAACCGGTTCCACACGGCCCAGTTGGCCTACCTGCTGGAGCGCATGAAATCCGTGAAGGAAGGCGACGGCACCCTGCTGGACCACTGCATGCTCGCCTACGGCAGCGGCAATTCCGACGGCAATGCCCACAACCACGACGATCTCCCCATCCTCCTGGCCGGCGGCGGCTGCGGCACCCTGCATCCCGGACGCCACACCGTCTTCGCCAAGGAAACCCCGCTGAACAACCTCTGGCTTGCCCTGTTGAACCGCATGGACATCTCCGTGCACCAGCTCGGCGACAGCACCGGGGAACTGCGGGAGATTTGATTTCCTATTCATGGTTGGGACGGCTGGCGTGTCGCCGGCCCCATATAAATTCCGCGCACAACGCTGCGAACCTCCCGCTGGGTAGTCGCTCGCAAATCTCGGTTCTCGGGGACCTTCCTCTCCGCCATCCTGCCTCTGACCTGCCCCTCATTTGTCCCAAGTCAGGACCGGGCAGTTTCCGCCGGGAGTGCGTCCATTGCCTTGGCGATCCGGTGGAGCAGTTCCGTCTCACGAGCGTTTTCCAGATACCGGGTCACTTCCCTGCGAAGCTGGGCGGCCCGATCCCGCTGTCCGAGGCTGGCGGACTCCAGACACAGGTACGACCGGGTGATCAGGGCCACGGATTGCACCAGGGGAAAGTGGCTGAAGGGCCCGAATCCCTCCATCGCGCGTTCCGCCTGTTCCAGGGCGCCCGCGTGATCTTCCTCGCGGGACCGGATCATCCCCTCCACCAGATGCAGATAGGGCCGCCCGAGCTCAACCACCAGGGCCGGATCCACGCGCTGCAGGGCCGCCCGCGCCGCCGGCGCATCGGCCATGCGATGGGCCTGATGCATGGCGAGGTCAATCCAGACCGACATGTTGTCCGGCCGTTCCTCGGCGGCCGCCTGGCGCAGTGCGAGGGATTTTTCTCTGTCCCAAGCCACCTCGTAGATCCCGGCCAGGAAGGACAGGTACATCCAATGGGCCAGGTGCGGACTTCCTTCGAACGTGGAGTATTCCTGCACCGCTTCCTCCAGCCGCCCCATCCCGGCCAGCGCCTGGCAGCGACAGCGAAGGATTTCCTGCCGGCCGGGCCCCATGCGGACCCAGCGCTGCACCCGGGTCATCCGGTCGCACAAGGAAAGTACCTCAGGCCAGCGGCTCCAGACCTTGGCCCGGTTGATCCGATCATAGACCCGCAGCGGCATTCCGAACCAAAAATGCAGCACCGGGAACAAGAGCAGAAAGAACAAGGGCAAGCCGATCAGGATCCAGTTTCCCCGGTGAATACCCCAGGCCAGCAGGGCGACCTGGAACAGCGTGGACCACGGCGATTCCCGGAGGCTCTTCCCCCACTGCGACCAGAAACCGGGCAAGGGCTGGCTCACCTGGTTGGCCTCCTCCTCGGGTGTCAGTTCGACATGGTATTCCGGGTTGGACGCAGCCTCCACGCTCGCCTTGGCGGCGGCAACAAACTCCTCCGCCTGGAGGCGCAGCTCTGTGAACCCGTCGGCTTCCAGTTGCTTCCTGGCCTCTGCGGCGCTGGAGGCTTCGATGCGTTGGACGGTGGCGTTTCTATGCCGGTCTCTGGCTCGCCAAAGGTAGGTGGTCACGGAATAGGTTGGGTCTGGGTGTGAATCGGTTAGTGGTCGTGGAAGACTCACGAGCACTGGCGCCGCAATCAAGGGGAAACCGGCCGTTCCCGTGGCGCCGGGCGTCTCTCAAAATTTTGGTGGGGTATACGGCAGTGGGTAGTCCGGGGTCATCGGTCCCCCCGTCCCTTGTCTCTTCACTGCTCATCCTTCATCCTTTTCACGAGGATGCCTCCACCAGCGCACGACTCGTTGAAAATTCGCCCCACCCGGTTTAGGTCGTGGCTCTCTTGATACTGGATGAGATGCGCCGTGGGTGGTCGTGAGTGGTTGACGGACATGCTGAGACTAGTCTAAATTAGTTTAACAGCCGGACCATGAAATTGCGCCTCAACGAAGCTAAGAGCCTGTTTGAAAATCCCCGGGGGTGCGGCGGCGAGGGATTTTTGGGGCGGCCAAGGCGGCGAGGTCAGAGCCAACGCCGACCCCTCAAAAAGAACCGCCGCCCGGAGGGTTTTGGAGGAAAAGGCCCGCTGGCGGCGTTGCGCCTCAGTCATAGCCCCATGGAAGGGAGGCCCCTTCGTCGCGCCTTGCCCTCGGGTCTTTTCCTCCAAAACAGGACCCCCGGGAATCTTAAAACAGGCTCTCAGGCGACTCAGGTGGCAGCGCATCTGTTGACCTTGCGAGGCGGGCAATTGAGCGACCTGAAACTCAGGGAAGCATCAAGGTCAACCCGATCCCTAGCGCTCACATTCGGACACTCCGACGGTCCCTTGCAGCCGGCTGAGCATCCGTTCGTAGGACAGCACGTATGAAGAGGCGAGACAGCGGTTCTGAGCGAAGGAAGGCCGCAAAGACTTCCCTTTCAGACGCTGCAGAAACGGCCGTGGAAAGGCAACCGTCCCACGGCGTTCTGTTGATCCTGGTGTTCCTGTCGGGTTTCGCAGCGCTCGTTTATGAACTGATCTGGTTTCGGGAACTAGGTCACATCTTCGGCAATACGGTCCACGCCGCAGCCACGGTTCTGACCGCGTTCATGATGGGCCTCGCCTGGGGAGCCGACCTCGCCCGGCGCCGCATCCGGCGCACGGAAAATCCGATTCGCTTGTTTGGCCTTATCGAGGCGGGGATCGGTCTCTACGCCTTGGGAGTGCCGCTCGCCTTTGCGCTGGCCAACGTGAGCTTCGTCGCGGTGGCCCGCCATATTCCCGAGGCCGCCGCGTGGCTCACGGGTCTGCGTTTCGTCCTCGCCTCGCTGGTTCTGATCGTGCCCACCCTGCTGATGGGCGCTTCCCTGCCGGTGCTCTCAGAAGGACTCCTGCGTTCCCCCGAGAGATTCACTGCCAGGTTGGGCGGGCTTTACGGCAGCAACACCGCTGGCGCCACTTTCGGTGTGCTCGCCAGTGGCTTTTTGCTGGTGCCCAACCTGGGGGTCCGGGCCACCAACTTCCTGGCCGCCGCCATCAATATCCTGGTGGGCCTCCTCGCCTTGCGGCTGAGTCGCGGCAGCAAGCCCGATCCGGTCCAAAGCCCGCCTGTGGAGGCGGCATCGCGACCGCTCGGACTGCTCGGCGTGGCGGCCTGTTGCGGATTTCTCGCGCTGGCGCTGGAAACGGTGTGGTTCCGCGCCTTGGTGTTGATCTTCGGTTCCACCAGCCATTCGTTCGCGATCATGGTCGCGGTTTTTCTCCTGGGAATGGCGATCGGCGCCGCCGCCCTGGCGCGATTCGCCAACCAGCCATCGCGCGCGGCCTGGGCGCTCGCCGCCGCGTTGGCCGGCATCTGCCTTTGGACCTTCCTCTCGATGCGCTTATACGACACCGGGCCGGAGTTCCTTCTGCGGTTTCTTGTCCGGTTCAACTTCAGTTGGACCGGCATGCTGCTCGCCAAAAGCCTGCTTGCGGCGACGTTCCTGCTGCCGTTGGCGGTGTTTTCCGGCCTGGCTTTCCCGGCGGTGGTCCGGCTCGTCCGCGACCATACGGCGTCCGCCGGGAGCGCCGTCGGCGCCGTGTTCAGCGTCAATGCCCTCGGCTCGGCGGCGGGCGCCGCGCTCGCGGGATTTGCCTTGTTGCCGCTCTGCGGCATCGAACGTTCGCTCCTCGTCCTCGGATCCGCCGCCGGTTTGACCAGCCTGGCGGTGGCTTGGCGCGGCATTCATGCCGCACCGCGGCCACGTCTCGTCTTTGGCGCCCTCGTGTTGGCTGCCGGGTCCGCTCTGCTCTTTCAAGCGCCGCGCTGGGACGCCTTGCTGCTGAGTTCCGGCGCCTATTTCTCTCCCAAGTCCCATGTCGAGAACGGCCGGGTCGTCCTGCGCGACAACCTGAGTTACGTGGAATTGCTTTTCTATCGCGAAGGCGCCACCGCCACCATTGCCGTGACGCGCGCGCAGGATGGGAGCCTGCGTTTCAGCAGCGATGGCAAGGTTGAAGCGGATTCGATTGCCGAGAACATGATGCTGCAGCGGATGCAGGGGCATCTTCCGATGCTGTTTCATCCGAAACCGCAGCGCCTGCTCAACATCGGTTTCGGAGCGGGCGTGACCGCCGGCGCGGTCTCCCTTTACCCGGAGGTGAAACTCGACATTGCCGAAATCGAGCCCGCCGTCACCAATGTCGCCGGGATCTTTGCGTCGCTAAATCACCATATCATCCAGCGCGGCGGATATCACCTCGTGCTCAACGACGGCCGCAATCATCTGCTGCTGACCACCAACCGCTATGATGTAATCACCTCCGATCCCTTTGAGCCCGTGGTGGCAGGTGCGGCCAGTCTCTATACCGTCGAACATTTTCGCCTGGCGCGCTCGCGTTTGGCACCGGGCGGCGTCATGGCGCAGTTTCTGCCGCTGTACGAACTGTCGCGCGCCGACCTGATGATGATCTTGCGCACCTTCGTGCGGGTCTTCCCGCGCACTGCCGTGTTCTTTACCGGCACCGACACCGTCCTGCTGGGGTGGACCGACGGCGCCTCTCTGCGCTTGGAGACCGCGGCGGCGAAGTTCGCGGTCCCGGAGCTGCGCGCTTCGTTGGCGCAAAGCGGCCTGGACCGTCCCGAGCGGTTGTTGGAGATGCTCGTCATGGAAATCGGGCCGGATGGGGTGGCCATCGAGGAGGGCCCCGTGAATACGGATGATCTTCCCGTCATTGAGTTCTCCGCACCGAAGAGCGCTCTGGTCTATCAGCCTGACTCGAATCATCAGGTGTTGCTCCAGATGTTCCGCGATATTCCGTCGGGTTATCTGGCCGGTCTCCCACCCGGGGTCGTAACGGCCACGGAACGCGGACATGCCGGGCTGCGCACGCTGTTGCAGGCCTGCCTTCTGCGCAGCACCGGCGACCGGCAGGGCTCGTTGAAACTCTTTCGCGAAGCGGCGGAACTGGCGCCAGCCAACCCCATCGTCCGCAATGAACTCGAGGACATTTTATTGCAGCTCGCGCAGGAGGCTCAAGCGGGCGGGAAGGCTCCCGAGGCCACCCAGGGATATCAAGCCGTTCTCCAGTTGAACCCCCGGAATTTTTGGGCGCTCTATAACCTCGCGTCTTTGGCCTTGGCCTACAAACAGACGGCGACGGCGGAGGAGTGTTTGCAGCGGGGATTGGAAGCGTATCCGGACTCGGCCATGTTCCGCGTGCTGAGAGCCCGTCATGTCGGACCGGCCGGCGACCGGCTGACCGCGTGTAGTGACCTCGAAAAGGCCGTGCGAATTCTGCCCCGGCGGGCCGAATTTTGGGACTACTATGCCATCTTCCTGAAACACACTGGACGAAGCGCGGAGGCGCAAGCCGCCGTGGAACGCGCCAGGCAAGCCCGTCAATGGTTGAGAGTGGCCAAGGATCCGTCGGGGAAGTAGGAGGGGATACCAGGCCGTCAGGGACAGGGCTTGTATGAGAAGTCAACCTACGAAACTTCCCTGGTATTCTCGTTCTCGATAACCCTTCTGGCCCTTGCGCTGCTTGCCGTTCGGGTTCGGGTCAGCGGCTGGGAAAACTCTACCGCAAATGACCTTCTGCTGACCAGTCGGCTCGGCGTCACAGGCGCTCTCAATTCAACAAGAGGTGAGATGGGGCTCTGTAGGACTTTGTCTGGATCGAGAGGCTTTCGAGTGGGTTCCGGCGGTCCTGTGCGCCCGGATTCAGAGCGTGGCGGTGCAAGTGCCGTGGTTCTGGCGCCGCAAAAGAACCGTCAGATGCGCCATAGGCACAACGCGACGGCCATTGAGAGCAATCCCATGGGAATCTCCTCGCTGGATTCGCTGCCCACTCCGCAATCTGGACCGGCGCGATCGCCTCGAAAGAAAGACGACTGAAATAGCCTTACCGTCTGTGACGGCCGCGGTGCTGGAGCCGGTGTATCCCCGGCTTCAGCGGTCTTCTCAATCCCTTTGGCATTCTGGAAAATCATCATAAAAAATCCCTCCTCAGCATCCTCGCCAGCGTGGCCGCCGCGTGGTGCAGCCTCCAGGCCAGTCAGGAAATGCTGGCCGCCAGCATTGTTGAAACCCGCACGGAAACGGGGCGGACTTCGGACCAGCTCAAGGCCACCTTGGAGGCCCTCAACGGGCTGATCCCCAAACCGCAGCCCGACCTGGCCGCCGCCTACGCCGCGTTTGCAGCGGAGGTGCCGAAGACCGAGGCCGCAGCGGCCTGGACGCGCACCCGGGTGGACCGGATGGCCGACGAAGGCGAACGCTATTTTGCGGCCTGGCAATCCACCGTGGACGCCATCAGCAATCCCACACTGAAGAAGAAGGCCCAGAAACGCCTCGATGCGGTCAAGGCGAGCTATGGCCGGTTTGCCAAGGCGCTGGCCACCGCCAACGAAAAATTCCAACCGTTCCTCTCCGACCTTGGCGACATTCAGAAGACGCTCTCCAATGACATCACCGCAGGCGGGGTTCAGGCGATCCGGGACACGGTTTCGGATGCCAACTGGCGCTTCCGGACCGTGAATTCTGCGATCCAGAAGGCGATGAAGGAGATGCAGCGCATGGAAAGCGATTTGAAGCCGTAGTCCGGTGCGGGGGCGCCCAATCCGGGCGCGCCGGGGAGTGGCGCCACGCGGCGTTTACCCTTCCGGGTCTCACTGTAACCCGAAAGGTGCCCGCGGTTCATGCGGACGCAGCCTGGAGTGGGGGGATGAACCAGCTCTGAAAGGCACTGGAGACCTTATTTCACGAGCCCGACTAGGCGGATGAGGAAGTGGGGAGGCTGAAGCCGGGACTCCGCGTGAAACCCGCCCGGCAGTGTCATTGACGTGTTCCATGGGATCGGCATCATCGCCTTGCTTTCCGGAAGCATCCCGTCCGCGGAAATGGGCTCAGCCCACCGGCCTGTTTCCATCATGTTAGGAACCTGACTTCTCGCCCGGATTGCGGACCCAGGGCGCCAATAGAGAAGGAAGGTTATGGCCACCGTTTCACGCGGGCTGCCTCAGCGGCCCTGTCTCGAAGTTCCCAAACGCGAAGCGCGCGAGTTGCTCCGGCAGTTCCGCGACGCTTCGCCCGACGCCCTCGATCGCATTCGGCGGCGGCATCCCAAGTTCCGCGACACGGACCACGACTTCCTGCGCGCCGCGACCTTTCGCTTGAGCGACGCCCAATGCGTCATCGCGCGCGAGTATGGCTTCTCCAATTGGGCGTCGCTCAAGCGGCGCATCCAGGACAACACCGCCGCCGCGCTTCTTCTGACCGCCATTTCCACCGGCGACCGCGACGCTGCCGTCCGGATCCTCCGGGCGTATCCCGATCTGCTCCACATTCCGCTGAGCAGCGGCAACTGGGGTCCGCCCATGAGCCACGCGGCCAATCTCGGCCGGCTCGACCTGGTGCAAGCGATCGCGTCCCTCGGTGCGCGCGATTTCCAGCACGCCTTCGACCGCGCGATTCTCCAGGGCAAACTCGAATGCGCGCAATGGCTCCACCAGCAGGGCGCCCAGCTCGTGCCGGGCATCCTCATGGGCGCCTGCGAAACCTTGAATGCCGACGGATTCCGCTTCCTGGACGACCGGAACGCGCCGTTCACCAATGAAAAGGGCGATCCCCTCGCGCCCCTGGCCCTGGTGTTGGAGACCTATTGCCGGCATCCCCAAGGCAAGCATCAAATCCTCGAGCGCTTCGCCCGGCGGGGATATTCGTTTCCCGACACGCCGATCGTGGCGTTCCACCGCGGTGACCTTCGCCGTCTCGAACAATTCCTGCGGCGCGATCCCACCCTCGTCCACCGCCATTTCGCCTACCGCGAAATCTATCCGCCGGAACTCGGGTGCGCGAACGACGGACGCTCCGGCATGCATTGGACCCCGCTCGACGGAACGACACTGCTGCACATCGCCATTGATTTTTACGACCAGGCGGCTTTCGAACTGCTGCTCCAGTTCGGTGCGGATGTGAATGCGCGCGCCCGGGTGGATGCCGAGGGCTTTGGCGGACACACGCCCCTGTTCAACGCGGTGGTCTGCGGTCCATCCAGGGATGCCACCATGACCCAGACCCTCCTCGCGCGCGGCGCTGACCCAAACCTGCGCGCCAGCCTGCGCAAGTTTCTCGACTGGTGCGAGGAACCTCGCTGGCACCAGGCCCGAGACGTCGCGCCGCTGGATTGGGCGCGATCCTTCCCGGACCCCATGTGGGTCAACCACGAATCCGTCCGCCTTCTTGAAAGAGGTTGAGGCCTGCACGCCGCGCCCGGCACCGGATGAATCCATTCGGTGTTCGGGCAGCGGGCGCGCATCCGTCTCCGAGCGGGGAAGGGGCCCGTGCAGTTCCCGGGCTACCGGCGCTGGCGGATCGCAGCCAGCCTCCGGCGAACGGCCTCGTCGGACGGATTGAGATCCACGGCGCGGCTCAGGCAGGCTTCGGCTTCCCGGAAGTCGCCTTGAGCCTCGGCAATCAGCCCCAGCGCGAGGTGGCTGCGATAGAGGTCGGGATTGATCTCGAGGGCCTGCTCCAGCGCCACCTTCGCGTCGGCGAACAGCCGGCGTTCCAGGAAGCTGATGCCGATGTATTGATGGGCCTCGGCCAGGCGAGGGTTGAGTTCCACGGCGCGGTTCAGTTGCTCGAATGCCTCCGCCTGGCGGCCCAGACTGCCCAGCGTCTTGCCAAGCTCCAGCCGGTAGGCGGCGTTGTTCGGCTCGCGCTCGATGCGGACGAAGAAGTCGGCGACAATCTCCTGCTGGCTCAACTGGCGGTGCAGGTTCCGCAAGGCCGTGAAGCCGCTGGAATTGTGCGGCAGCAACTGAAGCCAGAGTTCGCCCATTTCGTCGGTGGAGTCCGGGCCGTGCAGCACGCGACGCGGCGGAGTATTGGGGTTGTGAGGATTGGCCGCGGAGTTGTCGTAGGTGATCCGCATTTCCACGACCGTTCCGGCGGGGAGGGTGATCGGACGGGCGTAGCGGTATTCATCCTGCCAGTTGAACTTCCAGTGACGGATGAGCAGCAGCGACTGCGGGGCAGCGCCGGGGAGCGTTGCCGTGAACTCGATCTCGCGGGCGAGGAAGTGCGCATGAGGCATCACCGCCAGCAGGTCGGCGTCCGCGGGAAGCCGGGCATTGCGGACCACCGTGTAGTTGGTGGTTCCGGCCGGGATGTCCATCGTCTGCGCGAGCAGGCCGAGCAGCACCGGCGTGCGGGTGGGAGGTTGGTTGGTGAGGTAGAGACCGAGGCGGGGGCGGATCGCTTCCGGACGGCCCGTGCGCTGGAGGTGCAACTGGATCACCAGGTCGCCCGCGCCATCCAGCGGCCAGGCCAGGCCGTCGGGCGTGATCGTGGCGCCGCGGCCGGGAACCCACCCGAGCATCTGTCCGGGCGGAAATCTCGCGGGCGGCATGGTGCCTCCGAAGCCGCACACCGGATCCGCCGCGTCGCGGCGGCGGGATTCCCCCGTGGAGTCAAAGAGGATGCGGGCGTGGTGGATCGCCGGACCTTCAGGCCGGAATTCGAACGCGCGCACGTAGCGGTTGGTGCCGGCCGGAATGGGCACGACGAAGTTGCGATACACGTCGCGTCCGGTCGGTCCGAGATCGTAGGCATCCGGCAGGGGAATGATGAGGTCCGGCTGGCCGATCTGCCATTCGCCGGCGAATTCGGGGGGCTGGGGGCGCTCTTCGGCCCGGCCTTCCGGAGCCCCGGCGTCGGCCCATTGCTGGATCACGCGGATTTCCTCCGGCCGGAGCCGGCGTTCCCCGAGAAACTCGCCGTGACCGGCCTCCGGCATCCAGGGCGGCATTTCGCGACTGGCAACGGCATCGGCCAGCTCCTGCGCTTTGGCCTTGGCCTCTTGGAATGAACGCAGCGAAAAGGGTCCGGCCGCGCCCGGGCGGTGACACGGAGTGCAGTGCTGAAAGAGGACGGGGGCCACGTCGCGGTGGAAGGTCACATCAGCCGCGCCGGCCGGCACTGACCACAGCGCCGTCACCACGACCGGCAGATACCTCGACAGCCTCGCAACGCGGCGAACAGCCTGCCAGGCCGGCGGTGAAGGCATCATGGAGTGCCAACGTGCCAGCCTTCTTCCAGGCGTGCCACCGAAGAAGGAGAGGAGGGCGCCTGGGAGAGGACACCGATCCATACTGGAGAGCCAGGAAATCTTCCCGCGGCGCACTCTTCTCCCTCCTCCCGTTGCGCCCGACGTGGCAAATTTAGGGTAACCTTCAGATCGCCATCCTGGTCTTTCAGAGGGGTTTTTCGTTCTCATGCATTCGTCCTCTCTCCTCGCGGCGTCCCTGCTGGGCGCGCTGTCGGCCATCGCCTCCACCGAGACCGCCCTTGCCAACTGGCCCGCGTGGCGGGGTCCGCTGGGCACCGGCGTTTCGCCCACGGCGAATCCGCCGATCGCCTGGGGTGAGGACAAGAACATCCGGTGGAAAGTCGCGGTGCCGGGGCGCGGGACGTCCACGCCGGTGGTCTGGAACGACCTGGTGTTCATTCTCACCGCCATTCCGGCCGGGGCGGCACCGGCGCCGGGATCGGTGCCCGGAGGCGGCGGAGGGGCTGCAATGACCGAGGCACCCACGGTGGAGCAGAAGTTCACCGTGATCGCCTATGAGCGGGCGACCGGAAAACCCCGCTGGGAGCGGACCGCCCGCACCCAACTGCCCCACGAAGGTCATCATCGCGATCATGGGTTTGCCTCGGCATCGCCGGTCACCGACGGCGAGGTGATCATCGCCTCGTTCGGCTCGTTCGGGATCTTCGCCTTCGACCTCAAGGGACAGCTCCTGTGGGAGAAGGATCTGGGCGACATGCGCACCCGGAACAGCTTCGGCGAAGGCAGTTCGCCCGCCCTGCATGGCGACACCGTGGTGGTGCTGTGGGATCATGAGGGCGAAGACTTCATTGTCGCGCTCGATCGCAAGACCGGAAAGGAACTGTGGCGGCAGCAGCGCGACGAGCCGACTGGTTGGAGCACGCCGCTGATCATGGATTCGGGCGGCAAGCCCGTGGTGATTGTCAACGGCACCAACAAGGTGCGGGCCTACGACCTCGCCACCGGCAAATTGCTCTGGGAAGCCGGCGGGCAGACTACCAACGCCATTCCTACCCCAGTGCCGCATGCCGGCCGGGTGGTGGTGATGAGCGGATTCCGCGGGGCGGCGCTCCAGGTCATCCGATTGGACCGCACCGGCGACCTCACCGGTTCGGACGCCGTCGTGTGGAGCCACAACAAGGGCACCCCCTATGTGCCGTCGCCGATGATCTACGGCAACCACCTCTATTTTTTCTCGGGCAACAACGCCATGCTCTCGATCTTTGACGCCGACACCGGCAAGCCGGGCGTCGAGACCGAACGCCTCAACGGGCTTCAGGGCGTCTATGCCTCGCCGGTGGGCGCCGAGGGGCGGGTGTATCTGCTGGGCCGCGATGGGGGCGCCCTCGTGCTGAAGAACGCCCTGACGCTGGAAGTGCTGGCCACCAACAAGCTCGACGACGGCTTCGACGCGTCGCCCGCCGCCGTCGGCACGGACCTGTTCCTCCGCGGCCGGGAGAATCTCTATTGCATCGCGGAGGCGAAGTAAGGGGTGGTGCCGGACCGGTCTCTGGGATACATCGGCCCCATGCACGCGCGCCTCGCCACACCGATCTTCTGGCTTTCCGTTCTTGCCGCAGTTCTGGCCGCCGGCTGCCGCCATCCCGCCGCTTCTTCGGGGAGCCACGCCCTGTTCAACGGCCGCAGTCTCAAGGGCTGGGTGGTCATGCATGGAGGCGAATGGACGGTCTCCGATGGGGTGTTGACCGGACGCAACGGCGTGGACTGGACGACCAATCCCGAGAAGAGCGGCTCGTGGCTGCGCACGGAGTTGGAGTACGGCGACTTTATTCTCGAACTCGAATACGCCATCAATTCCAAGGGAAACAGCGGCATCTTCCTCCGGTCGGCGCTGGAGAGGAACCCGGCCTTCACCGGAAACGAGATGCAGATCCTGGATGATCACGGCATGGCCGAACCCAAGACGTGGAGCACCGGCGCGCTCTACGACGTGGTGGCTGCCAACCAGGTCGCGTCCCGCCCGGCCGGTGAATGGAATCAGGTGCGCATCGAGGCGCGCGGTTCGGAGGCCATCCTCTGGTTGAACGGGGTCGAGATCCTCCGGCACGACGGGCTGCGATCGGCAAAGGGCTATCTCGGCCTTCAGAATCACGACGACAAGTCGGTGGTGAAGTTCCGGAACATCCGGATCACGGAGCTGTCGAGATAGCGGGCACAGCGGGTGGGGAATCAGCGACGACGGGAAATCAGGGACTCGCAAAGCTCGTCCCTTCAGGGTCTGATCGGTCTGCATGTCATCGCCGTCCGCTCCCGATCGCCGGGGATTCCTCAAGGGGTTGGCCGCCGCCTCGGGCGTGGCCGCGCTGGGGGGATGTGCGGGAGGTTCCCGAAGCGCGGCGGAGCCGAATCCCATCGTCGCCGAAAATCGGCGTCCCGGCACGCGGGACTGGATGCTGACCCGCACGCAGGTGGATCCGGCGACCCGGTGGCGATGCCCCTGGATCGAGGGTTACGTGTCCCAGTTGTCGGTCCGCGCCGGCGACGAGCTAGCCTTCTTTGTCAGCACGCGGCCCGCGGCCGGGTTCACCCTCGAGATTTTCCGGATGGGATGGTACGGGGGCGAAGGCGGACGGCGGATGGCGTCGCTGGGGCCGTTCCCCGGACGCGATCAACCGGATCCCTCCGTGGGGACGAAACGACGGCGGGACTGCGACTGGGAGCCCTGCACCACGCTGCGGATTCCGCCCGACTGGCTCAGCGGCGTCTATCTGGGGAAGCTCACCGAACTCCAGGGCGGCCTCCAAAGCTACGTGGTGTTCATCGTCCGCGACGACCGCCGGGCGGATTTCCTGTTCCAGTGCAGCGATCATACCTGGCAGGCGTATAACCGCTGGCCCGATCATTTCTCGCTCTACGATGACGGCCAGAACGAATGGTACTGGGGTGGCGGGGTGCAGGTCGGGTTCAACCGCCCCTACGGACGCTACTGCCAGATCTTCGACGCGCCGCTGTCCCAGGGTTCCGGCGAGTTCCTTCTCTGGGAGTTCCCCGTGGCGTACTGGATGGAACAGCAGGGCTTCGACCTGACCTACATTTCGAATCTCGACACCCACCGGGACCCCGCGGGATTACGCCGCGCCCGCGGTTTCCTTTCGGTGGGACATGACGAGTACTGGACGCTCGACATGTTTCGCAACGTCCAGGCCGCGGTGCGGGAAGGCGTGAACGTGGCCTTCCTCTCGGGCAATACCTGCTGCGGACGCATCGTCTTCTCGCCGGACGGCGCCGGACGCCCGCAGCGGTTCTTCGAGCGGATCGGCGTGTTCGGACCGCCGGGTGGCACCCGGGACTTCGTGGCGATGGCGTCCCTGTCCCATGAACGCCCGTATGCCAATGAACTCGTCGGCGCCCACAGCACAGGTCCGGTGACGGGCGGGGCGGACTGGACCTGCGTGCGCCCCGATCATTGGCTGTTCGCCGGCACCGGCATGCAGCACGGCGATGGCATTCCGGGGCTGGTGGGATGGGAATGGCATGGGGATCCGGCGCCGATTCCCGGACTGGAGATCGTCGCCTCGGGTCCGACCCAGGACGCTCCCGGAAAGCCCAACGGCGGGGTTTTCACGGCGACCCTCTATCCCGGCCCGCGGGGCAACTTCGTGTTCAACGCCGCCACCATCTGGTGGGGCGACGGGCTTTCCGAACCGCCGGGCTATTTGCGTCCCAAGGTGTACACCGCGCCGCAGGGCCCGGACCCCCGGCTGCAGCAGATCACGCGCAACCTCCTGGAGCGAATGCGCGCTGTTTGACTCGGAGGAACACGGGATCGAGGCTCCCCATGAGGGTTCCTTCCCATCCTCCAAACTTGGTTGGTGGAGCAACGCTGGGGAGCCGTCGGTGAGTGAAGTCGCCACAGCACCCGCCCGCGGCTCTGCACTCAACGGATCTCACCAGCGGATCTTCTCGGGAAAATACTCCCGGATGAGTTCGTCGTAGAAGGGCTTGAGTTCCTTCACATCCGGCTTGGTGTGGCTCTTGGTGTAAAGGTCGTAGGGATTGAAGCGCTTCACCCAGGACAACAGCTCGCGGTCGCGCGCACTGCACAGGTAGTCGTAGGCGCCCTCCCGGTGCCACGGATAGAAGCTGTGGAACCGCAGCATGGCCAGGCCTTCCTCCGGCAGGTACTCCTTGCAGACTTGATAGATGTATTCGTCGTGCCCCCAGGAAATGTCCACGGCGTCGAACCCGCAGCCATCCTCGTACACGCCAAGGCGGGATTGATACTCGGGATTCCGGGAGTCCGGATTCGCCTCAAAGAACCTGGAAAACACAATGCGCGGATCGTGGGCGCAGCCGGTCGGAAACGTGTCGCCCACCACCGCCCACTGGGGCTCCCCCCAGAGGCAAAGGATCTTCCCCAGGTCGTGGACAAACCCGGTCAGAATCATCCATCGCGGCTGGCCGTCCCGCCGGATCTGCTCCGCCGTCTGGAGCAGGTGCTCCAGTTGGGACATATCGGTGTCCGGGTCGCTGTCATCCACCAGTTGATTCAAGTACTCGGCGGCCTCCCACACCCCCATTTGGAGCCGGTTCAGGCCCAGATACTCCTTCTTCTTGGACCGGACGAAGTCACGCGTCTGGAACTGATGATTGAGCCGGTAGAACTCCCGGACCGTCGGGCGGGCGTCTGCCTCATAATTCCGAAACTCCGACTCCTTCTTGTCCGGCGCATAGCCGACCGCGGGCTTGCGGTCCGGCACCGAAACCGGCGCCGGTTCCGACGGATCCGGATAGCGGGCTTTGTAGAAATCCTCGACTTCGTCGAGGCTTTGGAGCGGCTGGTTCGCGGCGACAGTGACAGAACTCATAAGATCCAGAATCCGATTGCAGCATGCCTCGACCGCCCTCTGGAGGCAAGCGCGGCGGACGAGGATGCGGTTTGGCGGGCGCATCTTGACACTGCCCCCGGGAAGGGAGAGTAGAGTGGGGCCGAAAGGTCGTTCCTCCGTCACTCTGAAGGAAAGGAAGCCGGATGAAGCCAGAGTCTGAACGGGCCCGCAGCCTGCGGGAGATCGAGATGGAAGTGGAGGCTGAAGGGCGCGAGTGGACGCGCCAACGCTTGCAACAACGCCTGCAGGAAGAAGCCCACCGCCACGGCGGGGTTTTCCCCCCACAGCGGCCGGGAGTTGGTGCATCGGCGCCCTCGCCCGACGCGCCTGCGGACGGTGGCCGGGGTAGTTGAGTTGAGGTGGAGCATGGGCAGGACCCGGAGGATGGGCATTGGGGCTGTCCGATCCGGGAGCGCTGGGGACTTTCCAGCCACCAACAACTGAGCCTGTGGTTGGAGGACAAGCTGGCCTTTACCGTGAAGGCGACCGGTTCGTATGCCGAGGCGGCGGCGGTGGCGGACAAGTGGGGAGTGCGGGTGGAGGATTCGACCTTGCACGCCCTCACACAACGCCTCGGGACCAAGGCCGAAGCCCAAACCCAAGCGGCCCTAGAGAAGCCGCCGCACTTTCAGACCGCCCTTCACACCCCTGGCCGGATTGAGTTTGGAGTTTTGCATTGACGCGGCCCGGGAGCCGCTGAAGCCGGGACTCCGAGCGAATTTCCAATGCCCAACCACGCAAACACGGGATTCCAAACGCCTTGCAAATTCACCACGAACTGGTGAATATCTCGCCATGTTTCGGCGAAACATCGAAAACGCGATTCGGCAGGCGCTGGCGGATACGCCGGTGGTGTTGCTCAACGGCGCGCGACAGACGGGCAAGACCACGCTGGCGCAGGCGCTGTCTGAAAAGACGGGCGCGCAATACTTCACGCTGGACGATGCCGCCACGCTCTCGTTCGCCGCCGGTGATTCCGCCGGGTTCATTCGCAACCTGAGCGGCCCGGTAGTGCTCGATGAAGTTCAGAAAGCGCCCGATCTGTTTCCCGCCATCAAGCTCGCCGTGGACAAGAATCGCAGGCCCGGTCGGTTTCTGCTGACCGGCTCGGCCAATGTGATGACGTTGCCACGATTGTCGGAGTCGCTGGCCGGGCGGATGGAGGTCATTCCGTTGTTTCCCTTTTCGGCGGGCGAACTGGCTGGACAGCGCGAGAAGTTCGTGGCGCGGCTGTTTGACGGGACGATTGGCAAGGTGAAACTCGCGTCCGCCAAAGACGAAATTCCCGTCCGGCTGGTTCGCGGCGGTTTTCCGGAAGCCACGCAGCGGGAAACGGAGGAACGCCGCGCCGCATGGTTCGCATCTTACATCTCCACGATTTTGCACCGGGACGTTCGCGATTTGGCGCGGGTGGAGGCGCTGCACGCGCTGCCGAATCTGCTCAAGCTGCTGGCGGCGCGCGCGTCGGGCTTGTTGAATCTGGCGGACGTGGGACGCGACGCCGGTCTGCCACACACGACGTTGACGCGATATTTGTCGCTGTTGGAAACGGTGTTTCTGGCGCATCGGCTGCCGGCGTGGTCGCCGAATCTGGGCAAGCGTTTGGTCAAAGCGCCCAAGCTGCATCTGGTGGACACGGGGCTGGCCTGCCATCTTGTCGGCGCGAATGCCCGGCGTCTCATCGAAGATCGCCCGTTGTTTGGGCGAATGTTGGAGACGTTTGTGGTGGGCGAACTCCGCAAGCAGATTTCCTGGGCCGATCCGCAAATTGCGCTCTGTCATTTCCGCACGGCGACCGGCTCGGAAGTGGACGTGGTGCTGGAAAAGGCCGATGGTTCGGTTGCCGGCGTCGAAGTCAAGGCAAGCGCCAGTGCCACTGCGTCGGATTTCGCGGCGTTGCAAACACTGCGCGAGCAACTCGGCAAGCACTTCGCCGCTGGTGTGGTGCTTCACTTGGGAGACCAGATCATTCCGTTCGGGGACAAACTTTGGCTTGTGCCCTTGGGGGTCTTGTGGGCGGATTGAACCAGCAGGCTGGCGCATGGATATTCGTCTCCCACTCGCACCCCGCGAATTGGAGATTGTTCGCGAGATTCGCAACGAGCTTGTGAGCGGCGCGTTCACAATCCGCTCCTATTCTTCCTCAAGTGCCTGGAAAACGACGCCCCCCTGCTTGCCCGAACTCATCCGTGAGGAAATTAAAGCCCGCAGTGGTTTGGAGGCCCATCTTCAGGCGGTGCGGGGTTTGGAGTTCCGGCTTCAGCCGGTTCGCATCCCGCGGCTTCACCGCGACCCGACAGCGTAAACGCGGAACTCTGAACTCACTCCGCGTTCGCCAATTCTGCCAATGGCACGACCTCGACTTTCTTCGTGAGCGTGCAGCGCCTTGCACCGGGATAGACGACGCGAAGTTCATCCAATTTCAAATCCGCCAGTGCGATGCGCATCGAGGGCGTGAGTACGGGCGCGTCCGCCCGTTTGGAATCACCTCGCAATTATGACCATGAAATTCCAGCAATAAACGCGGGAATTTCATGGTCATGTGACGGCCAAAATTCGCCGCGAATTTGGAGTCGCCCGACATCGTTTTGGAAAGCGGCGGGAAGCGAAGCGCCACGCCGCTTTTCGGTGGGCAATCAATCTCCGGCTGGCTCCACTGATCTTCGAGCCTGGGAAAGCGGTGTCGTCGCTGCGCTTTGCCACCGCAGTCCAAACTATCGTCGATCACATTCCACGCGGGCCGTGCCGGCTGGATTGAGTTCGGAGTTCCGCGTTCACGCGGTCCCGGAACCGGTTGAAGCCGGAACTCCGAACGCCTGAAGGCGGGACTCCGAACTCACTTCGCGTTCACCATTTCCGCCAGCGGCACGACTTCGACTTTATTCGCCAGCGCGTAGCGTTTGCGGCCGGGATAGACGACGCGAAGTTCATCCAATTTCAAATCCGCCAGCGCGATGCGCATGGAGGGCGTGAGCACGGGCGCGTCCGCACGTTTGCACTCGATGCCGATGCGGCGTCCGCGTTTGAACAACAGCAGGTCCAATTCCGCGCCCTGATGCGTGGCCCAAAAGTAAGCGTCGTCAGGTTGCAGCGCCTTGAGAATTTCCTCGACGGCGTAGCCTTCCCACGACGCGCCGACTTTCGGATGATATTCGAGGTCGCGCTGGTTGCCGATGCCGAGCAGCGCGTGCAGCAGTCCGGTGTCGCGCACATAAACCTTGGGCGCTTTGACCTGGCGCTTGCCGAGATTTTCAAACCACGGCGGGAGTTGCCGCACCATGAACACGCCGGTCATCAGGTCGAGATGGCGGCGCACGGTGGATTCATTGACGGCGAGCGCGCGGGCGAGTTCGGCGGCATTCCAAATCTGGCCGTGATAATGCGCGACCATGTTCCAAAACCGCCGCAGCGCCATCGCCGGAATGGTGATGCCCAGTTGCGGAATGTCGCGCTCCAAAAAAGCCTGGAGAAACTGCCGCCGCCATGCCAGCGAATCGGCCTCGGTGCGCGCGGTGAACGACAAGGGAAAACCGCCGCGCAACCAGTGTTTCATCTGCTCCGACGCGCCGAGATCGGCGAGGCGGAAGCCTTCGAGGGAAACGGTTTCGAGCCGGCCGGCCAGCGTTTCGGAAGATTGCTTCAACAAATCCGGCGACGCACTGCCGAGAATCAGGAATCGCGCGGGCAGCGGCCGGCGGTCCGCCAGCACGCGCAGCAGCGGGAATAAATCCGGGCGGCGCTGGATCTCGTCAATTACGACCACACGCTTGAGCGGGCGCAGGGCGGTGTCCGGCTCGGCCAGGCGCGCGAGGCTTTGCGGGTCTTCCAGATCAAAATAATTGAGCGAGTCTTCGCGAACGAATTGCCGGGCCAGCGTGGTCTTGCCGCTCTGGCGCGGGCCGAGCAGCGCGACCACGCGGCTGCGTTTCAATGCCGTGCGGACTTGTCCCCAATCGGATTCGCGATGAATCACCTCGCAACCATTACCATGAAATTCCCGCAGTCAACGCGGGAATTTCATGATAATGTGACGGCCAGAATTCGCCGCGAATTTGGAGTCGCCCGACGAACCACGACGTGAAATGACGCGCCCCACGCCCATGCCCTGTCCATTTCGTATTCGCGGCGAGACCACGCGCAAAGTTGCATCAACGAACTCGTCTCGTGCATTCAGCAGGACTTCGCCGCGTTTTGTGGAGATAACCTCGCCGATCCCATTCCACGCGCGCCGTGGCCGGATTGAGTTTGGAGCTCCGCATTCACACGGCCCGGCCCGCCTGGAGGTCGGGATTCCGAACCGGTTAGCGATGATATCATACTTTACATTTGGTAAATCCAAACGTATACTACGATGGCATGATTGAAAGACCATTTTGGCAACAGCGGATCGAGGCGGCGTGGCGGGAAGCGCCCATCGCCTGGCTGTGCGGCGTCCGCCGCAGCGGCAAGACTACGCTCGCCGAAAGCTCCGGCGCGGAGCGGATGCTCTACGTCAATTGCGATCTGCCCGCCGTCGAGGACATGGTGCGCGATCCGCAGGTGTTCTTTCGCGGTTGTTCCAAACCGGTCGTCGTGTTTGACGAGGTTCACCAGCTGCGCGATCCGGCGCGCGTGCTGAAAATCGGCGCGGATGGTTTTCCGAAGCTGAAGATTCTCGCCACGGGCTCCTCCACGCTGGCGGCGAGCAAGAAATTTCGCGATACGTTGACGGGGCGGAAGCGCGTGGTGCATCTCACGCCGGTGTCGTGGGATGAACTGCCGGCCTTCGGCGTTGCCTTGCCGCAACGCCTGCTGCACGGCGGGCTGCCGCCCGCGCTGCTGGCGGAGTCGAAGCAGCCGTCGTTTTACCGCGAGTGGCTGGATTCATTTTTTGCGCGGGACATCCAGCGGCTCTTTGGTTTCCGGGACATGAACCGCTTCAACGCGCTGTTTGAATATCTGTTGCGGCAGAGCGGCGGACAGTTCGAGGTGACAAAGATGGCGGCGGCGCTCGGCATCACGCGGCCCACGGTGGAGAGCCACGTCCGCGCGCTGGAGATTACCCATGCGGTCACGCTGGTGCGGCCGTTCCACGGCGGGGGGCAGCACGAATTGGTGAAGCAACCCAAGGTGTATGCCTTCGACACGGGCTTCGTCAGTTTTGCGCGCGGTTGGGAGCCGTTGCGGCAGGAGGATTTGGGGATTCTGTGGGAGCATCTGGTTCTGGAACATTTGCAGGCGCGCTTCCCGGACACGCCGGCGCGTTACTGGCGCGACAAGCAGGGGCGCGAAGTGGACTTCGTCCTGGCCCATCGCCGCGACGATGTGGACGTCATCGAATGCAAATGGAACAGCGCTGCGTTCGACAGCGCCGCCTTGGATGTCTTCCGCGACTACTATCCAAAAGGCCGCAACTTTCTGGTCACGCCATCGGGTTCGCCGCCTTACACCAAGCGATTTGGCGTCCATGAAGTGCGCGTCTGCACCCCGTCGGAACTGACAGTGAACGGGTCTCACTGAAGCCAGGTCTGCCGCCACCACCGCCTTCGCGCGTTCGCGGTCTCGACCTTTGCGGCACGGTAGGGACTCCCCAGCGTGTCGCCAAAGCGCCATGAATCCTGTGGCGGCGCCCGGCCGGATGTCAGAACCTCGGTCGCGTTGAACTCGTGGGCGATCCTTGGCTGCATTTCGCCCTGTTGCTGGGCGCCGCGCCGACCAGGCCGGGTACTTCCTCGGCAACCGGCAATCCCCCTGGTTCGTCGTGGCCTCCGGCCTGATCGGCGATTCGTTGTCCGGAGTCACCTACATCTCCGTGCCCGGCCAGGTCGGGACGCTGCGCTGCGGCTATCTGCAGGTGGTGTTGGGCTACGCGCTGGGCTACCTGATCGTAGCCCGGGTGCTGCTGTCCGTGGTCCTTTTGGCGCGGGCGTTGGATCTCGGGCCATTGGCGCTGGCGGAGCGTCTTGTCATGAGCCCGCAGTGGCAGGTTTTCTTCTGGGACTGGCGGGCGCCCGAATTCTTTTGGAAGCAGTTCCTGAGCGGCGCCGCCCTCGCGGTGGTGATGACGGGTCTCGACCAGAACCACATGCAGAAGACCCTGAGCTGCCGCTCCCTGCCGGAGGCCCAGCGGAACGTGTACAGCTTCGCCGGGATTATGATCGTGGTGAACGCCGCCTTTCTCGCCCTCGGCGTGCTGCTCTGGGAGTTTGCCGGCGTGCGGGGAGTGTCCGCGCCGGCGATGTCGGATCACCTGTTTCCCCAGGTGGCGCTGCAATCCTTCGGTTCCGTCGCCGCCCTGGTGTTCATCCTGAGCCTCACCGCGGCCACCTTCAACAGCGCCGACTCGGTGCTCACCACGCTGACCACCCGCTTCTGCATTGATTTTCTCAGATTCGAACGCCGGACCAATCGCAAAGGAGGACCAAGGGACAGGTCATCTATCTGCCACAGCGTTCAAAGCAAGCAGCAGCGATTCGTCCAATTGAGTTTCCCATGCAGGTGCGACCTGCTGGCGAACGATGCCCGTCGGTGGGCAGCTTGAGCATGCGTTCTCAACCAATCTTTTTCCGAGGGCGAGCCCCAGGGACAGGGCATCTGTCAGGTATGCAGACCGCCTGCGGATGCGATGCTCTGTCCCTGTGTTCCTTGTTCCCTGGTAGGGACCCTCTGCCGGGGATCCGTAACTCCCCGTCCGGGCCTGAAGCGCGGACGGATGGATCGCGTAGGATCCTCGCACAGATGGACGGCGGGGGGGCGCTTCGGCAATCGCTGTGATCCGCGGCGGCACGGCCGCGGATGGGGGTCAGGGCCGCGCAGCAGCACCGCCCCATCCCCTGAAGGCCTCCCCCTTCATCCTTTCCACAAGGGTGCTTGTGGAGGGAGTGGCCAGCTGGGCGCTGCGGATTCCCAAACGCCGGCGATTCTGAAGGTTCTCCATTCCGCTTCGGCGACGCTGTGGCATTGTCCGCCCGTGCCGCTTTACGAGTACGAGTTGTGCGACGGAGACTGCGCCGCGTGCGGAGGGCGGTTCACCCTGCGGCGCCCGTTGAGCGCCAAGGAGCTGACCGCCTGTCCGGCGTGCCGGCGTCCGATTCGCAAGGTGATTTGCAATTTCAGCGCGCCGACGCTGACCAAACCGCTGTCCATTTCGGATGCCAAGAAGGCCGGTTTCACCGTGCTGAAGCGTGTCGGCAGGGGCGAGTACGAACGCCAGTAGGGGGACGGGGGGCGCCTCTCAATTTTTGGCCCTGACGGGGCCGCAGACCCCCAGCCCAAGAGCTAAGCCATGCGATGCCCTTGGGGGTTCATGCGTCCATTGAATCGCGCGCCCTGGAGGGGCGCTGGAGGCTCTGGCACCCTTTCAGGGCGCCGGATATTTGTGCTGGCGCAACCCCCCGGGGCAGCGCCCGACGGGCGCAGCTCCGGGCTGGGATCTCCAGGCCTTTCAGGCCAGGGCAAAAAAGTGAGATGCGCCCGGGGGCGGGATTCCGCCAAGAATCCGGCTTTTCAAACCGCGCGGGGCGCGCCACGTTGGCCGGAGCATGCCCGAGATCGAGTCCATCCAATCGGCCCTCCGGCGCACCGCGCGGCGGCTTCGCTGGCTTCGGGGGTGGGACGGCTTGTGGCGGGGCGCCGTCGCCGGCGCGGCCCTCTATTTGACGGCCCTCGCCGTCTTCAAGCTGCTGCCCGTGTCCTACGCCGTGGTGGGATGGTCGGGCGTGGCGGCGCTCGCTGTTACCGGCCTCGGCTTTTTCCTCGGGTTCCGCCGTCCGACCTCGCAGATCGAGGCCGCCCGCTGGCTGGATGAGCGGGAAGGGCTGCAGCAGCGCCTCGCCACGGCCCTCGAGTTTTCGGGCCGGGAAATCCCGGGCACCTGGAAAACCCTGGTGATGACCGATGCGGCGACGCTCGCGCAGCGCGTCCAACCCGAACGGTTGCTCCCGGTGCGGCTGCCCCGGCTTTCCAGGGCGCTGGTGTCCGTTCTGGCGGTCATCGCGGCCCTCGGCTTCGTGCCCGAGTATCGCACCAAGGCGCATGTGCAACAGCAGGCCGACGCGGCCGTGATCCAGGAGGTCGGACGCCAGTTGACCTCGCTGACGCGCCGCAGCCTGGAGCAGCGTCCGCCCGCCACCGAGTCGGTGCGGCGGCGTCAGGAGGAAGTGCAGGAACTCGGACAGCGGCTCACCCAGGCCAAGCTGACCCGCGACGAGGCGTTGAAGGATCTCGCCAAGACCACCGAGCAGTTGCGGCAGCAGGCCGCGGAGTTGGCGCGGAATCCGGCGCTGAAGCGCATGGAAAAGGCGGCACGGACTCCCGGCGGACGCAGCCCCTCGAGCCAGGCGGCCTTGCAGAAGCAAATGGAGGCGCTTCAAAAGCAGCTTGGCGACAAGGCCGTGTCTCCGGAGTCGGCGGACGAGTTGCGCCAACAGATGGATCAGTTGAAGGAAGCGGCCAAGGGCCTGACGGAGAATTCCGGCGGCAATGCCGAGGCGCTCAAGCAGCAGTTGTCGAGCATGGCCAGCGATCTGGCGCGCAAGGCGGAGTCCCTGGGAATGCCCCTGCCGGATCTCGACGACGCCATCGCCGCCCTTCAATCGTCCCAGATTGACCAGTTCCTCAAGGAGTTGGAGTTCGCCGACCGGGACCTGGAGAAACTGGCGGACTTCGCCAAGCAGATGGCCGAATTGCAGCAGCAGGCGCAAAAACTGGGCAAGGACCTGGCGGAACAATTGAAGAACGGCCAGGGCGAGGCTGCGGTGGAGAGCCTGCGCCGCCTGCAGGAGCTGCTCAACCAACCTGGCCTGACGCCCGAGCAGATGCGACAGCTTCAGGAGGAAATCGCCAAGGCGATCGAGCCCGGCGACCAGTATGGCCAGGTCGGCGAGCATCTGAAGAAGGCGTTGTCGCAATCGAAGTCCGGTCAGGCTCAGTCGGCCCGGCAGAGCCTCGCCGCTGCGCAAAAGGAGTTGGAGGATCTGATGAAGCAGATGGGCGACATGGAGAGCCTGATGGCGTCGCTGGCCAATCTGCAAAAGGCCCAGGCCTGTGTGGGCAATTGTCAGGGATGGGGCAAGATGCCGGGCCTGGCCCGTTTTGGAGGCAAGGGCCGGGGCGGGAAAGGCGTTGGAACCTGGGCGAACGACGACCCCTGGGCGTTTCCCGACCGCATTGACGACTTGTGGGACAATTCCGGCGGCCAGCGTCCGGGCCTGGCGGCGAGAGGGCAGACTGAACGGGAAGCGTCCGTGGACGGCCATTTGGCGCCGACCAAGATCAAGGGTCAGATGCAGCCGGGGGGGCCGATGCCCAGCATTACCCTCAAGGGGCTGAGCATCAAAGGCGAGAGCAAGGTCGCCTACACCGAGGCCGTCACGGCCGCGCAAAGCGAAGCCCAGGCGGCACTCACCCAGGAGCAGGTGCCCAAGGCTTACCGGCACGCGGTGCGGGATTACTTCGATGATTTGAAGGAGTAGGGATCGAAGGTTCCATTGCGGCCTTGGCGTGAGGCTCACGCAGAGGGGAAGGATGGGGAGCGGGTGGGCGGCCTGGTGCTTCTGGCACTGACTCCCCGGCTCCGGCGTGACCGCGAGCGATGCTTGGGGAGGAGAACAGTCCACGAGGGTCTCGGCGAGGGCGCCGAGACCGACACGCGAGGGCGCGTGTGCTCCCCAGCCAGAGGACTTCGGGTGGGTCTTGTGCCTCCATCCATTGCGGCCTTGGCGTGAGGCTCACGCAGAGGGGAAGGATGGGGAGCGGGTGGGCGGCGTGATGCTTCTGGCACTGACTTCCCGGCCCCGGCGTGACCGCGAGCGATGCTTGGGAGGAGAACAGTCCACGAGGGTCTCGGCGAGGGCGCCGAGACCGACACGCGGGGGCGCGTGTGCTCCCCAGCCAGACGACTTCGAGTGGGTCTTGTGCCTCCATCCATTGCGGCCTTCGCGGCCTTGGCGTGAGGCTCACGTAGAGGACGCAGGGGCCGCAGAGGAAAGACTCCGGACTTCATCATTCTGACTTCATCATTCCTACTTAGCCCGTGACCCGCACTGCAGTTCTCAACGTCGTGGGGTTGACCCCGCGTCTGATCGGCGAGCACCTGCCCCGGATCCGGGAGTATCGGGCGCGCCATGCCTCGGCGGCCATTGACCCGGCCCTGCCGGCCGTCACATGCACGGCGCAGTCGGACTATCTCACCGGACGCCGCCCCAGTGATCACGGGATCGTAGCCAACGGCTGGTACGACCGGCAGTTGGCGGAGATCCAGTTCTGGAAGCAGTCCAATCACCTCGTGGGCGCTCCCAAGCTTTGGGAGGAATTGCGGGCGGTGAATCCGGCGTTCACCTGCGCGAGCCTGTTCTGGTGGTACAACATGTATTCCAGTGCCACCTGGTCGGTGACCCCGCGGCCGATGTATCCGGCGGACGGACGGAAGTTCTTCGACATCTACTCCTGGCCGTATGAACTGCGTCCGGAACTGAAGCGCTCGCTTGGGGAGTTCCCGTTCCCCGGATTCTGGGGACCGGCGGCGGGCGTGGATTCCCCGGCCGGCGGACCCGATTGCGCCACGCGTTGGATCGCGGGATGCGCCCGTTGGATCGAGGAGCGCCACGCGCCCGCCCTCAGCCTCGTGTACCTGCCGCATCTGGATTACAACCTGCAGCGCTGGGGGCCCAGCGTGCCGGGAGCCGGTCCCGGCGCCATCAACCCGCGCATCGTGCCGGACCTGCGGTTGGTGGACACCCTGGTCGGCGAACTCCTGGACTTCTATGCCGCCCGCGAGGTGCGCGTGGTGTTGCTCAGCGAATACGGCATCACTCCGGTGGAGCGGCCCATCCACCTCAACCGCGAATTCCGCAAACGCGGTTGGCTCACGGTGAAGGAGGAACTCGGACTGGAATTACTCGATGCCGGCAATTCGCGGGTGTTTGCGGTGGCGGATCATCAGGTCGCGCATGTGGTGCTCAATGACCGGACGCTTCAGGGCGAGGTGCAGGACCTGCTGGAATCCCTGGACGGCGTGTCGGAGGTGTGGGATTTCGCCAGCATGGTGGTCCACGGGCTGGCGCATCCGCGGGCGGGGGACCTGGTCGTGTTCTCCCGCGAGGACGCCTGGTTCACCTACTACTACTGGCTCGACGACGCCCGCGCCCCCGACTTCGCCCGGTGCGTGGATATCCATCGCAAGCCGGGGTACGATCCCGCCGAGCTGTTTCTGGATCCGAAGATCCCCGCCGCGAAGCTCAAGATCGCCTGGCGTTTGCTGCAGAAGAAACTGGGGTTCCGGATGCTCATGGATGTCATCCCGCTGGACGCCTCCCTGGTGAAGGGTTCGCACGGAACCCGCCCGGCGGATTCGGAGGACTGGCCGCTGGTGATCACCCCCGGCTCCCTTCCGGGACCGGTCCTCGGCTCCACCGACGTGTATGGGGTCCTGCGGGACGCCCTCATGGGTTGATCGGCCTGGATCCGCGCGGCCGCTGACAGAAGCGCGAAACTGCGGTCGATCTCAGTTTTTGGAAGGGGAGCACACGCGCCCCGCGTGTCGGTCTCGGCGCCCTCGCCGAGACCCTCGTGGACTGTTCTGCTCCCCAGGCGCAATTCGCGTCGGCGTCTCGGGATGGGACGCCCGGTGCCGCAGCCCTATCCATCCAAAAAACTGAGATGCGTCGCAACAGCCCGGGCCACCCATTTTCCCTTTCCGGCGCCAAGCCGGAGGTGAATGGTCTCTCCAGCATTCGGCCGGTCAGACCACGCCCAACCATGGACGAGAAACGAAAACCCGGCGCCTTTGAGCGGTGGATTCGATTCGGGTGCGGATGGGGCTTTGGTGCCTTGGTGGCGGTTTATTTCCTTCGCCCGGCAGGCGGGGATACCTCGGGGGTGGTCTGGGCCGTGGTGCTTGGGGTCGCGTTGGTGTTCGGATGGCTTGCCAGGCGTTACGGCGATGAATTATGGCATGGGGTCCTCGGATGGCTTGACCGTTGGGGGCGTTGGTGGTGACCGCTCTCCCGGGTAAATAAAACTCGCGGGCGAGCGTCTGGCTTCGACAGAGTGAATCTCATGCCGCTCATTGAGCGCGATATCGTCGTGCGCTGGCGTCACCAGGTGCATTTCACCGAGGACGTTTTTTCACCGGAGAATCCCGTCCTGCGCCAAGTGCTTGCAGGCGCGCCGGGCGCAGGGCCGGCGCCGGCGCTGGTGGTGGCCGACGAGGCGCTGGCCGAGGCGCGCCCGGACCTCCTGCTTTCCATCACCCGCTATTTTGCGGCGCATGCGCCGGCGATCCAGTTGGTGTGCCCGCCGGTGAGCATCGTGGGCGGGGAGGCGGTCAAGAACGCCTATTTTCGCGTCTCCGAGATTCACGCCCTGATTGATCGCTTCCACATTGACCGCCACAACTACGTGATCGCCGTCGGGGGCGGCGCGCTGCTGGACATGGTCGGCCTGGCTGCGGCCACCGCCCACCGGGGCGTGCGCTTGATCCGCATTCCCACCACCACGCTGGCGCAGGACGACTCCGGCGTCGGGGTCAAGAACGGGATCAACGCGTTCGGGAAGAAGAATTTCATCGGCACCTTCGCGCCGCCCTACGCGGTGATCAACGACTTCCAGTTGCTGTCCACGCTGTCGGAACGGGACCAGCGCGCGGGGTACGTGGAGGCGGTCAAGGTGGCCTGCATTCGGGACCGGGCCTTCTTCGAGTGGATCGAGTCGGAATCGGCGGCGCTGGCGCGGTTTGAGCCGGAACCGATGAAGCGGCTGATTTTTCGGAGTGCCGAGCTGCATTTGAACCACATCGCCACCGGCGGGGATCCGTTTGAGATGGGCAGCGCGCGTCCGCTGGACTTCGGCCACTGGGCGGCGCACAAGCTGGAGCAATTGTCCGAGTACCGCCTGCGCCATGGCGAGGCGGTGGCGATCGGCGTCGCGCTGGACGTCACCTATGCCCGTCTGCGCGGCCTCCTGTCGCCTGCCGACGCCGAACGCATCGTCTCATTGCTCGAACGCCTGGGTTTCGAGATCTTCGCCAGCGAGCTGCTGCATGAAGACGACCGCGGGCAGTTGCTGGTGGTCAATGGACTGGAGGAGTTCCGCGAGCATCTGGGCGGCGAACTCACCGTCACCCTGCCGCGCGAACTGGGACGCGGCGAGGAAGTGCATGAGATGGATCTCCCCCTGGTGTTGCGGGCCATTGACGAACTCCGCCGCCGACATTCCGTCCGCCCTGGGGCGATCCTCCGCGCCCAATCGCGGTAAGAACGGGGTCTCAAAGCCGATCCTCCCCCGGCCAGCACGGCAGGCGTGTGCGCCCCCAGAAAATTCTACCGCGTCGTAACGGCATCGCGACGCTGACTCCCCGGCACCGAAGGAAGCGCCAACCGAGCCGCGACACTCGCGCTTCAGGAATGTTCAGCGCCCCTTCACCGAAAGTAACGCGGAGACAGAGGCCTGGTTCATTCGGGTTTCGCCGCCGTGCCTCTGCGTGTTGACCGGATTCCTTTCCTTCGCGTCCGTTGCGCCCTTGGCGTGAGGCACGGGTTCTCCCGATGGAGATGTTGCGCGTGAGCCCCTTGGCGCCCATGCCCGTTTTCCCTCTCGCATCCTGAGGGCGGCGGCCTAGGTTGGTCTGGCTGCCTGTCCGTGCATTTCACACGGTATCCATCCGCCGACGGCCGCGCCCGCAACGAATCCCGTCCAAGGCGCTGGCACTGGTTTCTCGTCGCGGCGGCGCTTCTGGCGGGGGGCGCCGCCGGGGCGGCCGCTCCGGCAAATGATTCCCACCAGACGCCGCTTCCGCTGTCGGAAGCGACGGGCGTTCTCGATGTGGATCTGCGGGAGGCGACGCTGGATCCGGAGGAACCCGGGAGCGGCAAGGATCTCCGGCGTTCTCTCTGGTTCGAGTGGACCGCTCCGGCGGCGGGCACCCTGCTGATCTCGGTGGCGGATTCTCCGAACCTGACGCCCCATGCCGCGGCATTCCGGCTTTCCCCGGCGGGGGAATTCGGCCCGGCGCAACCGGTGGATTTTCGCCTCGAAGGATCTGTGCCAGTGACCGCCGGTGACCGGTGGCGCCTGGTGGTCGGCGATCAATGGGGACCCGACGAGCCCGTCATTCTTCGCCACCGTTTTGTTCCGGTGCCCGTCAACGATTTATGGACGGCGGCGATGCCTGTGCCGAACGACGAATCCGAGGTGATCGGAACCCTGTGGGGCGCGACGCTGGATTCGCGGGAAGGCGACGCGGCGGGTGCGCTGGCGCGGGTCTGGTACACTTGGAAGGCGCCGGCCGACGGTTGGGCGACGGTGGAGTTGCGAAGCTTGAACCCGCTGGATTCGGCCTTTCTTCCAGCGGTATTTCGCGGCAGACCCGAATTCCTCGGGCGGACTCCGGTGCCGATCGAGTCCTTGACCTCCATTCCAGTCGGGGCCGGAGACGAGCTTTCCATCCTGCCGGGAGGAGCTCCCAACGTCTATGCGCTGCGGGTGCTGCTGACCACGGCCCGGCTGATCGTGGAGCCTTCAGACCCGCAGGGGCACGAGGCCGGCCGTCCCGCAGTCGCCCGCATCATCGTGTCTGAAGCCGACGGGGACGCCCGGGAAGCGGAGTTTGTCATCAATGGCCGGACGGCGTTCACCGACGCCGCGCCACCCTACGAATGGGATCTGGCCGCCCTGCCCTCGGGCGTGTACGCGCTTGCCGGACGGGTGATCCGGCGCAACGGAGAGGTGCGGGCCATTCCGCCGCAACCACTGGAGATTCGTCCGGACAACGACCGGTTTGCCGCGGCTGGCATCCTGGAGGGCGAATCCGCCGTGGCGGAGGCGCGTCTGGCGGGAGCCACGGAGGAGGTCGGGGAACCGGGGCATGTGGGCTTCCCCGCGAGCCGCACGGTATGGTGGCGATGGACGGCGCCTCGGGACGGCGGCGCGCGATTGTCGCTGACCCGGCCGGGATCCGCCTGGCCCGACGCCCTGCTCGCCGTGTATCGGGGGGAAGCACTCCATGCCCTGCAAGTCGTAGGCGGAACCGAAACCGGAACCCTGATATTGCCCGTCCGGTCGGGGGAAACCTATCGGATCGTGGCGGGTTGCGGACCGGTGTGTGACGACGGGCTGCGGGAGCTGGCGGTTGAAATGTTTCCGGCGGCCGCCAACGACGATTTTGCGGACGCCACCGGGCTGAGCGGCGACGCGCTGACCGTGCAGGCCTATGCCGGCATCGCGACGCGCGAGCCTGAGGAATGGGTGGTTCCGCCGGAAAGCCCCCGTTCGCTGTGGTGGCACTGGACGGCTCCGGCGGCGGGAATTCTGGAAGTGCTTGCGGGGCCGGCAACGTACCTCGATGCATACACCGGCGATTCGCTGGCCACCCTGGCCCCGCTCGCCAACCTTCCTTCGAATCACGGCCGATTCGCCTTGGCCGCCGGAAGCCGGGTGTTTCTGCGCGCACGTCCGTCGGGTCTCGCGGTGGAGGTGGAGTTCACGCTCGGGTTTACCCCGCTGCCCCCCAATGACGCCTTTGCCAATGCGACACCGGTAGGGACGCTTCCGGCGCGGGTTCGCGGGGAGCTGGGACTGGCCACCGGCGAGTCCGGTGAACCCAACCCGGCGGTGTTTGGACCCCCGCGGAGCCTCTGGTACCGGTGGGCGGCTGATACGACGGGCCCGGTCTTCCTGGCCACCGAGCCTCCATCGGACGGCGAAAATGCCCCACCCGGATGGGGTCGAATGCCCACGGTGGTGGTGTACACGGGAGCGCAGGTGGGGCAACTGACCCCGGTTGCCGTGCCCGGGCAGGTCTTCGACGCCTCGAAAGGCACCGACTACTGGATCGGCGTGTTTGCGGGATCCTCCGAGGAAGTCCCCATCCCCTTCGGTTTCTCGCTCCTGGCCCATCCGGTGAACGACCGGATCGCCCATGCGCCGATATTGCCGGAGTCGGGAGGCCGCATCGAGGGGTACACGGCCCAGGCCTCCACTGAGGGCGGGGACTCGATGTTTCCGCCCTCGGTCAACGGAACGGTCTGGTTTCGCTGGAATCCGGCGGCCACCGGGGCCGCCACCCTGGTGTGCCGCGGTTCGGCGGATGCCCGGGTGTGGGTTTTTTCGGGAGAGACGCCGCGTCCCGAGGGCGCCGTGGACCTGGACCGTGTTCTGGAGATGACCGGTTTCTCTGCGATCCATGTTCCGGTCGAGGGAGGGCGTCCGTTGTGGATCGCGGTGGGAACTTCGGACATTCATGCACGGGACGGCGGATGGTTCGAACTGACCGTGGCGCCGTCGGATATCGAGGTCGTCGGGTCGGCCGAAGAGATTATCGAGGGAACTCCGGTCGAGTTCGAAGTGGGGTCGCGTCTGGCGACGGGCCTTTCGTTGAGCCTGTGGGACCCCCCTGCGGTGACCGACGGCCTGCCGCTGGAGCCGGATCTGGGCCGATTTCGATTCGATTCCCTGTCTCCCGGCCATTACCGGGTGGTGGGCGCGGGCACCAACGCCGCCGGATTCCTCCTCGTCGGCCGGTCCCGGTCCCTGCGTGTCGCTCCGACCAACGACACCTTTGCCGGCGCGGTCCGGGTTCAACAGTGGCCGCTCGTCTTGTCGGGCTCCACCGTGGGCGCCAGCCGGGAGCCCGACGAGCCGGTGCTCGAGGATCAGGGAGAGGGAGGATCGCGCTGGTGGACCTGGAGGGCGCCCGCGGACGGCGCGTTGCGGCTGTCCGAGATCCGGGGAGTCGGACTGTTTGAAGGAGGATCCGTGGGCGGGCTGACTCCCGTGCTCCTGGAACCTGGCGAATCAAGTTCCTTCATGGCCCAGGTGCGTTCTGGAGGGTTGTATCACCTGATGGCGGTTCCGTCGCTGAGATGGCCGCCGGGGGCGGAAGCCGGGTCCGATCCGTATTTTTCGGCCAGAGTGGCCTGGATACCGGCCAACGACCGGTTTGAGAACCGGATCGCCGTGACGGGCGACACGCTGGAGTTGACTGCAGATCACGCCGGCGCGGGGTCGGAGCCGGATGAGTCCCCGGTGACGGATTGGCTGCCGGCGTCGGTGTGGTATTCATGGACTGCGCCCGGGGACGGGTGGATGACACTGGAGGAGACCACCAGTCGCTTTCTCCGGTCGGCCCGAGTCTATCGTTTGGGTGATGGGGACCGCCTTCGATTGATGGCCAGCACCCGGTCCGGACTGGTTCCGTTCCGCATGCCGGTGTCCGCCGGCGCGTCGTACGAGATGGCGTTCTGCGATGCCTCGGCGCCCTTGGAAGGCCCGGAGGCGATCTGGCGGCTGCGATGGTATCCCACCGCCACCAACGATGCCTTTGCAGGCCGCACCCTGCTGGAAGGGGATGCCGCCACACTGCAAGGCTTCACCTTGGGCACCACCTGGGAGGCGGGCGAGGAGGAGCGTCGGCACGAATGGACGGGGGAATTGATCGAGCGATCCCAGTGGTTCTCGTGGACGGCTCCGGCATCCGGTTGGGCCCGCCTGGAGCAGGAATTGGGACCCCCTGCGGTGTTCCTGGAGGTTTTTGAGGGAGATTCGCTGGGTTCCCTGCAGAGCCTTTGGCCGCCATGGCAGAGTTTTCAGCCGGTTCCTGGGTTGGATTTCCTTGTCGAGGAGGGACGCGCCTACGCGATCTGGGTGGGGGCCGGCCGGGACCATCCGGGACCGTTTCGAGTCCGGTTGCTCGGGCCGCATCCGCCGGCGAACGATTCGTTTGCCAGTGCGGAATTTCTTGAGGGCACCGCACCCTGGCTCCTCGGAACGACGCGCAATGCCACCCTGGAACCCGAAGAATCCGACGCCACTCCATTCCCTGCGACGGAGTCTGTCTGGTATCGCTGGACGTCGCCTGGCCGCGGACTCCTGCAGTATTGGGGCTCCCAATGGGGGATCAGTCTGTGGCTGGGGGACTCGCTGGCGGGCCTGCGCGCCCTGGGGAGCAGCGACTTCTTCGGCAGCCGCGTCGAGGCCGGCCGGGAATACTTCATCCGGGTTACGGGCACCGATCGCGGCCTTTTCGCCATTCCGCTCACCTTCCAACCGTCGCCTGCCAACGATGATTTCGCGCAGGCGGCGGGTTTGGTGCTCTCCCCGGCCGCCTGGGTGGAAGGGCCCTCCCTGGGCGCCACCGCGGAGGAAGGAGAGTCGGCCCCCAGCGTCTGGTGGCGCTGGACCGCTCCGGAATCCGGCCGCCTCGCGATCTCCCGCGAGGGCCAGGTGCTGGACTTCGGCCGGGCTGTCAGCGCCTCGCAAATGAGCTGGGTCCTCCCGATATCCTGGGTGAGCGAGGAGACGGTTCATCCGGTGCGCGCCGGCACCGAGTATTTCTTTCGGGTGACGCGCTGGGACTCCGGCCCGGTCCGGTTTCGGGTGGAATTTGCACCGGAATTTTCGGCGGCATCCGTCCATCCTCCCGAAATTTCCGGCTCCCGGCTCCGGCTCCCGTTGAGCGGAACCTCCGGACAAATCTTTTCCGTGGAAGAATCCACCGACCTCAAGCAGTGGACTCCCGCGGCCCGCCAGTGGCTCCTGTTTCCCGGGGAAGACCTGTGGCTGCCGCTGCCGGACGGACCGATCCGCTATTTTCGTCCGGGCCGGTAGGTTCGGCACTCCCGACCGGTGCGTTGGGCCGCTCGCCGGCAGCTTCCGAGCCGGATCCCCACCCACCCTGAAGTCTGCGGCGCGTCAGCCTTCCGGCACCGCAGATTCCGGCGTCTCCGGCGGTCCGGTGACCGGCACCTCGACCCGGATCCGCAAACCCCGCGGCTTGAGATTGGCCAATTCCAGATCGCCGCCCAGCATGCGCGCGCGGGCGCGCATGCTCGTCATGCCCAGCCCCGCCCGGGCCGCCACCCCGTGCGAGTGGGAGGGGAGTCCGCGCCCGTTGTCTTCGATCACCAGCACCACGCCGCCCGCCCCCTCGTGCAAATTCACGGCGGCGCGGGTGGCCTCGGAATGCCGGGCGATGTTGGTCAAGGCCTCCTGACAGATCCGAAACAGATGGGTCTCCACCTCCTCGGGAAACCGCCGCTCGGTGTTCGAATGGTAGGACACCTCGATCGTCATGCGCTCGGAGGACATCAGCGTCAGCCAGCGGAGGCCGGCGTGGAGCCCCAAGTCGTCGAGGATCACCGGACGCAGCAGTTGCGAAAGTTCGCGCACGTTGCGGATGGAATCGTCCACGAGCGCCAGGCAGTCCGCGCGAACCGCCTCCAGGAATTGATGGCGCTCCGGAACCAGATTGCACCGCAGCGCCGCCAGGGATTGGCCCAGTTCATCATGCAGCTCGTGCGAGAACCGGCGGGCGGCCTCCTCCTGGGTATGCAGCATGTGGCGGGAGACGCGGTTCAGTTCGTCGGTCTGCCATCGCATGACACGCAGGGTTCGGTCCACGAACCCCATGGTCACCGCCGCGCAGATCACCGACAGCCCCAGTCCCAACCCCAGCAACAGCGTGGCCCGGTCGCCGAGATCCTTCGACTGGCGCTCGATTTCCTGTTCCATGTCCGTGAGCCGGCGCGAGCTCGCGTTGATGATGCTGTCCACCAGTCGCAGCATCTTCTCGTGATGTTCGAACAACGGCCGGATCACCTTGCGGGTATAGGGTCCGCCGCCTTCGAACACCCGGCGGGCTTCCACCGCCAACAGGCCCATCTGGATGTCCAACTCCCGCCACAGATGGTGGTGCGGCGAATTGCGTTCCTCCCGAAAAAGCTGCGCGACCTGGCGCCGCGTCTTGTCGAGTTGATCCAGGAGACCCGCCTGAATCTCCGGGGACAATTCCCGCTGCATCGCCTGGACCAACAACTGCGCCATGACCGTCTCCTCGATTTGCACGTCGTGCACGAGGCGGGCGATGTCCAACTGGTCATGGGTCATCAGGGCCACGGTGGACCGGATGCGCTGGCTGTGGCTCACCGCCACCGCGGCGGCGATTCCGAGCAGCAGGATCACCAGGATGAACCCCGCCGCGAGCGTCTTCCGGATGCCCCGCTCCTGAAACTTCGGAATCTGGAGAGCCATGGACGGCGGGGACGCTCAGTCAATGAGCCCCTTGCGGAGGGCGAAGCGGACCAACTCGGCGACGGAATGCAGGTTGAGTTTCTCCATGATCCGTCCGCGATGGGCCTCCACGGTGTACACGCTGAGGTTCAACGCCATGGCGATTTCCTTGTTGGTGCGGCTCTCCGCGATCATCCGGAGCACCTCGCGCTCGCGAGGCGAGAGCAGATCCACCGGATCCGTCACGTGACGGCGGTAATCCTCGATGACGGCGTCGCTGACGCCGGGGCTCAGCCATCCCTTGCCCCGGGCCACCGCTCGGACCGCCGCCAGGAAATCCTGCTCGCTGCTGTCTTTGAGCAGATACCCCTTCGCTCCGGCCCGGAGAGTTTCGCGCACGTACACGGCGTCCTTTTGCATGGAGAGCGCCAGCACCCGGATGGCGGGGTGGGTGCGGGTGATCTGACGGGTGGCTTCGATGCCATTCAGCTCGGGCATCGCAATGTCCATGACCACCAGATCGGGGTTGAAGGCGGACGCCATCTCGATCGCGTGCCGGCCAGTGGAGGCCTCCCCCACCACCTCAAGATCGTCCTGCGCCACCAGAATCATGCGGAACCCCTTGCGCACCACCGCGTGGTCATCCGCCAACAAAATCCGGATCCGTTGATTCTCCATGGTCAATGCGCCCATGCCTAAGGTACGGGACAGCCCGGCCCGGAGGCAATGGGTGTGCTATGACCTCCCTTCGGCTCTTCCGGTTCTTGCCCGAATTCCAGCGGTTTGGTAGTCACCAGCCAGGCATGCGGCGTCGCGGCGTGCCTTTTGGGCGAGTGGCGCAGGGGTGAGCGCAGCAGTCTTACACACTGTGGGTCGGGGGTTCGAATCCCTCCTCGCCCACCAAATCTCCGGCATCACCCTCCCAGATAGGCTTCTCGCACCCGGGGATCGGCCCGCAGTTCAGCCGCGGGACCGGAAAACTGGATACGCCCCGTCTCCAGCACATAGCCGTGGTGCGAAATCTCCAGGGCCAGATGGGCGTTCTGCTCGACCAGCAGAATGGTCAGGCGGCGCTGGCGGTTCAGTTCGACGATCTTGCCGAAGATTTGCTGCACCAGCAGCGGAGCGATGCCCAGCGACGGTTCGTCCAGGAGCAGACAGCGCGGCTGGCTCATGAGGGCGCGTCCGATGGCCAGCATCTGTTGCTCGCCGCCGCTCAGGGTGCCCGCGGGCTGCGCCTCGCGCTCGCGAAGCCGGGGGAAAAGCTCGAAGACGAACTCCTCCTCGCGCCGGATGATCGCGCGGTCCCGCTGAAGGTAGGCGCCCATGCGCAGATTCTCCCGCACGGTCAGGTTGGCGAACACCATCCGGCCCTCCGGACAATGCGCCAGGCCCCGGCCGACCAACCGGTGGGTCGGGACGCCCGCGATGTCCTCGCCGTCGTAGAGCACCTGTCCGGAGCCCGGGCGGACCATTCCGGAGATCGCCCGGAGCGTGGTGGTCTTGCCGGCGCCATTGCCGCCGATCAGCGTGACGATCGTGCCCGGCTCCACCCGCAGCGAGACGGCGTGCAGCGCGGTGATGGCGCCGTAGGCGACGGAGAGTTCGCGGACTTCAAGCATGGCGGGCGGCGGAAGCCTCCTGTCCGAGGTAGGCGGCGATCACCGCCGGATTGGCGCGGATCGCGTCGGGCGTGCCCTCGGCAATCTTGCGCCCGTATTCCAGCACATGGATGCGGCGGCAGACGCCCATGACCACCTTCATGTCGTGTTCCACGAGCAGGATGGCGAGCTGGAACTTCTCCTGGATGAACTGGATGAGCCGCATGAGTTCCACCTTTTCCGCGGGATTCATTCCCGCAGCCGGCTCGTCGAGGAGGAGCAGCTTCGGACGCGTCGCCAGGGCGCGCACGATTTCGAGCCGGCGCTGGTCCCCATACGGAAGGCTTCGCGCAGGTTCCTCCTGGACGCGCTCCAGACGGAAAATGGCGAGGAGCTCGCGGGTTTGGTCCCGGAGAGCGTTCTCCTCTTCGAAAAACTTCGGCCCCCGGGTGAGCGAATGCACCGCGTCGTGGGCCAGGTGCAGGTGGAAGGCGACGCGTACGTTGTCGAAGACCGTCAGGCTCGGGAACAGCCGGATGTTCTGAAACGTGCGGGCGATGCCCCGGCGGGTGATGGCGTATGGCTTGAGGCCGCCCAGGGACCGACCATCGAAGGCGATGCGTCCCTCCGTCGGCGCATACACGCCGGTGATCAGGTTGAAGACGGTCGTCTTGCCGGCGCCGTTGGGTCCGATGAGCCCGACCAGTTCGCCGGCTTCGACGGTGGCCGACACGCCGCAGACGGCGGTGAGCCCGCCAAACCGGATGGTCACTTCGTCCAATTGGAGCAGCGGCGGCATCAGGGGACGGCGGTCCGCGGCTTCTTGAAGGACCAGGAGAAGAGTCCCTGTGGACGCGCCAGCATCAGTCCGATGAGCAGCAGCGCGTAGAGGATCATGCGCCAGTCGCCCAGCTTGCGGAGCGGCTCCTGCACCGCGGTGAGGAGAATGGCGGCCACGATCACTCCGACGTGCCGTCCCATGCCGCCAAGAATCACCATGACCACGATTTCGATGCTCTTGTTGAAGTCGAATCCGCTGGGGCTGATGTATCCTTTGAGATGCGCGTACAAGCCTCCGGCGATCCCGGCGAAGAAGGAGCCGACGACAAAGGCGTTGATCTTGTACCGGGTGGTGTTCAGGCCCATGGCCTCGGCGGCGACTTCGTCATCCGCGACCGCCAGGAAGCCGCGTCCGAAGGTCGAATTCAAAAGTCCCCAGACCACATAGACCGTCACGGCTGCGCCCGCCAGGGTCCAAAACAGGTTGGTGTAGGAGGGAATGCCATAGAGTCCACTGGCGGCGCCGACGGCCTTCACGTTCTGAAGCACCACCTTGATGATCTCGCCGAACCCCAGGGTGACGATGGCCAGATAATCGCCCTTGAGCCGCAGGGAGGGAGCGCCCACCGCCAGTCCGGCCAGCGCCGCCAGCAACCCGCCGGCCAGCAGGGCCACCGGAAAGAGGCTCCATCGGAGTGCCGCCGGCGGCCAGCCCAGGCGGGACGCCAGCGTGGTAGTGATCATGGCGGCCGTGTAGGCGCCCACCGCCATGAAGCCGGCGTGGCCCAGGGAGAACTGTCCGGTGAACCCGTTGATCAGGTTCAGGCTGACCGCGAGAATCACGTTGATCCCCACCCCCAGGGCGACATCCAGGAAGTAGGGATTGATCCGCCCGGAAATCGCCGACATCACCCCGGCCACCGCCAGGGCGCCGAGAAGCCAGAGCTGGGAACGCGGCAGCACGGCGGCAGCCTATCGGAGGAAGGAGGAGGGATGAAGGAGGAAGGAGGAAATCCGGCGGCAGGCATGCATGCAGTGAGGCAGGTCAGAAGGACCTGGGTAGGATCGCGTTCCACCCGCGGCCCATTAATAGATCCGCTGCGTCCGTGGACGAACGACGGAGAACGCCGGAAGCCCCGGCATCAATTTTAGGGTGCCTGAGCAGTCAATGGCCAGTGAGGGAGACCGTTCACTTCATCCCTCATCCTTTCCGCGAGGGTGCCTTTACGAGTGCTTGCATAGGCCCGTGCCACCCGGAGGAGGCCCTGCGGCCTTCCCTCCGTCCGCTTCGCGGGAGCCGGTCCAACGGCGTCCCAAGTCCACAAATGGCTTCTCCACGCACCGATAGGCGATGGCCGCGGCCACCACGGTGGACAGGATCGGCAGCCACATCAGCAGCGGCTGGCGCGGGAGCGCGCTGCGGAACGGTTCGATGCCTGTGAGGTTGAAGATGAGGAACCCGTGCAGGAGGTAGAGCGAGTAGGACCATTCGCCCAGCGTCCGAAAGAGTCCGAGCGCCGGACGGCGTCCGGCGAGTTCGCGTCCGACGAGACCGATCAGGATCAACGCCGTGGGGACGCCGAAAAACAGGGAGGTGCGCCGGATCACCGGATGCGAGAGCACGGCGTGATCGGCGGTCACCCCGGTCCATGTGGCGGCCGCGAACGACGCGGCGAAAGCGGCGGCGCCGGCCCAGGCGAACCAGTGCGGACGCGGAACCGTCCACCGGCGCAACACCCAGGCGGCGGCCAGGCCGGCGAGAAACCCCAGCACGTGCTGGTCGAAGAGGAAGTTCACCGCCGTGGCGCGCACCGATCCGTCGTCGGGAAACGGGCGCGGCAGGAAGGCCAGCGACAGCATCACCGCCGCCACCACGCACAGGCCCCGGCGGAGTCCGAACAGCAGCACCGCGACGAAGCTCACGTAAAACACCATCTCGAAGGTCAGCGTCCAGGAGAGGTTGATGAAGGGCGGCTGGGGGTAGGGAATGAGCAGGAAGGCGCAGGCCAGCACCCGCGGATCGAGCTGCGTGAAGTCCTTCAGCGCCTTCAGCACCACCACGGTCCAGTAGAGCGGGAAAATGCGCAGGAAGCGTTTGATCGCGTAGGGCCGCACGCTGGAGGGCCGGCCTGCGTCGCCATGGTGGACCCATAGGATGATGAAGCCGCTGATGACGAAGAAGACGTCCACACCCACGAATCCGGCCCGGAACCCATTGCCCGTCCAGGCCGCTCCAAACCGTTCCTTGAAGATCTCGCTGGCGTGGAACAGCACGACCATCAGGGCGGCGATGCCGCGAAGGGACTGCAGGTCGCCGAGCCGGACGCCGCCGCGGCTGCGGGGGGTGAGCGGCGGGGAAGGCGCGGGCGCGGCGGTCACGGACGGAAGAAGACAAGATGCCAGGCCCTCCGCCAATCCGCCATTCCCGATCAGGCCGAGACCTCCAGCTTTCCCACAAGGATGGCGCCGGCTTCCACGACCAGGTTGCGGGTTTGGACCCCGCCAAAGAGACGGCCCGTGGCCAGCAGCCGCAGGCTGTGGAGCAGACGGGGTTCGCCCACCAATTCGCCGCCCACTTCCACGGTCTCCGCCTGCAATCCCTCCCGCCAGAAGAAACACTGGCCCTCGGGGATCACCAGCAGCGGTGTGCGGACCGGTCCCCGCAGTTCCGCGCCGGTATGCACGATGACGCTGCGTTCGGCGGTCACCTTGCCCTGGATCCGCCCGTGCACGGTGACTTCACCGGCCAGGATCTCGGTGTTGAAGATGTATCCGGATTTCTCCACCCGCAGGCGCCCCTTGGTTCTAAAGCTCTTCGAAACCGCCTGATGCACCGTGTAATCCTTAAAATCCAGGTGGCTGCTGCAGCGCTTGCACATGGACGACTGGGCGGACACCGGGACATCCATTTCCGTGCCGCAGTCGAAGCAGGTAACACGGCGGAGATCCGGCGTCCGGGCAGGCGTAGGCGCCTGCAGCGGCGACGGCCGCGTCAGGTCCCGGACCGAAAGATGCCGTCCGCATTTCCGGCATACGGTGGAAATCACCTGCCGTGGCTCCGGCTGGGAGTGGCCGCAATGTGGACAGTGGACCCGGACTTGGTCTGGGGGATTGTCGGGCATCCCGAGTCGCGCCCGGAGGCGCTGGGGAGATCAGCGGCCCGGCGGGCGCCCCAGATCCGGCGTCCGCGCGGTTTCCGGTGGCCGGTCCGTCGGGCGCGGCGTCGGCGGAGGGGTCGGCGTGGCCTTGTTGGGGTTCACCTCGGATTTCCCGACAAAGGTTACCCCTTCCTCCACCACCAGCTTCGAGGCCTTGATGTCCCCGAAGAGTTCCGTCTTGGCCTTGATCTCGATCTTGTCTCGGGCGGTGACGTTCCCCTGGATTTTTCCGCGTATCACCACGGATCCCACGGAGATGTCGCCTTTGACCACGGCGGTGTCTCCGAGGTGCAGCGTTCCCTCGCTGACAATCTCTCCCTCCAGCTTGCCTTCAAAGGTCAGCTCGCCAGCAAACTTGAGGGTACCACGGATTTCTGTCTCCGAATTGAGCACATTCTTGGTCGCACTTCCCGCTTCGTTCATACGTGTATGGATGTTGTTGCACCATCTCCAGGCTGATGGGCGGCATGGTAGCGAGGTGCGGGAGAACCGTCAAAGACAGTTGGCCGTGCGGCGGCGCGTGAATTGGCCGGAACCGCGGGAGGCGATCGCCGGCGCCTGGCAGTGACCCGCTTCAAACCGGCCGGAATCGTGCAGATTCTCCGTGCGATGTGGCTGTTGGACGGGGACTCCTTGTGGATATCGCGATGAACGACGATGCCTGCCTCCTTCACGAGTTTGCGAACAGCGGTTCGGAAGCCGCGTTCGCCGAGTTGGTCCGGCGGCATCTCGACCTCGTGCATTCCGCCGCCCGGCGGCAGGTTGCCGGGGATGTCCATCGGGCGGAGGAGGTGACCCAGGCGGTGTTTGTCGAATTGGCCCGCCAGGCGAACCGCCTTACTGGACACCGTTCCCTGGCTGGCTGGCTTTACACCACGGCCCGATTTGTCGCCGCCCGGGCCCAGCGGGCGGAACAGCGCCGGGGGCTTCGTGAAACGGCTGTCCATCCCATGAACGAAACCGACTCCGAAGCCGCGCTGGCTTGGGAAGACCTGCGGCCGTTGCTGGACGAGGTCATGTGCCGTCTGCCGTCCGCCGATCGGGAGGCGGTGGTGCTGCGCTATTTTCAGAATCGTCCCCTGGCCCAGGTCGGGCATGCGTTGGGCGTGGGGGAAAACGCCGCCCGGATGCGGGTGTCCCGCGCCCTGGAACGGCTGCGCCGGGAACTCGCCCGGCGCGGCATCCGCTCCACGGCCGCCGCCTTGTCCATGGCGCTGAGCGCCCATGCGGTGGCCCCGGCCCCTACGGGACTGGCCGCCATCGTCTGCGCCGCTTCGGGCACCGCGCCGCTGATCCCGCTGGGAGCGCTGGGCCTGGTGGGCGAACTGGCTGCAACCTTTGTGACCGCCAAAAAATGGATTGCGCTCGGCGCCGTCGTGCTCGCCGGCGCGGCTGTCGGACCACGACTGCTTCCGCCGCCTTCGCCGCCGGCCCCCGCCTTCGAGGCGCAGTTCAGCGAACCGCCACCGCCGGACAACATCACCCTGGCCGCCGGGTTCCGCTGGGACGAAATCGAGGCGGCCGACTACCGGCAGTTCATCGCCAACCTCCGCGCCAGCGGCGCGCCCGAACGGCTGATCGGCGACGTGGTGGCTTTGGAAATCCTCGGTATCTACGCGCCCCAGTACCGGGAAGCCGCGGATCCGGCGCCCCAACGGGCCTATTGGCAGAAAGCGGTCCACCAACAGCCCTCCGCCGAACAACAGCGGCGTTTCGCAGAACTCGCCGCGGAGATGGCTGCCATTCTCCGCGGACTGTTGGGCCCGGAGGTCAGCGCCAATGATCCTTTCAACGTGCTTTACAGCCAACCGGATTGGGACTCGGTGACGCTCGCCTGGCTGCCGCCGGAAGTCGCCGCGCAGGTCCGGCCCCTTCTGGAGCCGGTCCTGCGCCAGGAACGGGCGGAACATCGGACAGAGGAAACCGGGGAAGATCAGGAACGCCGGCTGCGACGCCGGCTCGACGCACTCCGGTCCGTCCTCACTCCGGCGCAGTTGCAGGAATACCGTCTCCGCAACTTGGAAGCGCACACCAGCCTCAAATCCCGACTGCGGCATTGGGATCCGACCGAAGAAGAATTCCGGCGCCTCACGGAATTGCGCGATCAATTCATCTATCGGCCCCCGGCGCGGATGGAGGATCTGCGGGAACGCGAAGCCAAGGCGCAGGCGCTGTTCGGCCGTGATCGGGCCGCCAGTTTCCTGCGCGCCACCGACCTGAGCTATGGCTACGCCGTGGCGTTCGCCCGGCAGGCCGGTTTGCCGCCGGATACCGCCGATCATGTCTGGGAAATCAAACGGGCCACCCTGGCCGAGGACGAGCGGCTCCGGCTGCATAGCCGGCTGCCGCCGGAACGGCTCCAACAGGAACGCGTCGCCCTGGTCCAGCGGGCCGCCGACAAGTTGACGGCCTTGGTGGGATCGAACGGCCTGCGTTACTTGCAGCAGGATTGGCCCTGGTGGCAGGCCCTCGAAAAGCCATGAAGCGGTCTTCCACAACGTCCTGAACCACGAGATCCACCCCGTATCCGACTCCTTCCATGAAACCGCTGCTCCTCCTGCTGCTGCTGGCCACCGGGGTTGCCATCCTGTCCTGGCCGCGCCGGCCTTCACCCCCGGTCACGCGGGTTGCGGTGCCCATCCGCCCATCCGCAGTGGACCTCCAGCCGGCACACCGGGCGGGGTTCCAAGAACTGCCACCGCGCGAGAAGTTCACCACGCCGTGGGCGGCGCTGGACGCCGGCGACTACGCGGGCTTTGTCACCCTGCTGCGCGAGGCGGGCTGTCCCGAGGAGACGGTGCGCGTCTTTGTCCTCGCGGCCGTGGGTCGCGCCCACCAGCAACGCCTCGAACAGCCGCTGCGGGAATCCATCCGCAACTCCAAATATTGGCACATCAGTTGGGAAACCGACGGCGGCGAGGGGGAGAGCCTGGCTCAACGAATTCAGCAGGCCCGCGCCGGCCTGGATCAGGATCTCACCCGCTTGCTAGAGATTTCTCCCGACGAACTCCGGAGAACCTATGTCACCGGAGCCGGCAGCGGCGAATCGGTGATCCCGGAAGGACAGCGCGCGGCGTTCACCCAGCTTTCAGCGCGCCACGAGGCCGAGCGGCGGGAGTTGGACGCGACCTTGATACGCGGAGTCTATGGACAGTTGATGGACTCCACCGCGCGGGAGCAGGTCCGGGAGCTGCGGGAACGGCAGCGCCGCGAACTGGCGGAACTGCTGGGGCCGGAGGTGGCGGAGCAGCACGAACTGCGTTCCTCTCCGGAGGCCGGCTACGTCCGCCAGGTTCTGCCGGCGGCAAAGGACGAGGAAGAATTCCACCGGATGGTGGCGGCCGCCCGCGCCGTGGGCGTGGACAATGCAGACGCCATGGCGGACATGGTGAGGCAACATCTGCCGGCATCGGCGCGCGAGTCGTCTCCCTCGGTGCGAGACGAGGTTCTGGACCGGTTCCGTGAAACTTCCGACCCGGATCGTCTGGCCGAAATTGAACAGGAACAGGCCGAGGAGCAACGCCGGGAAGAAGAACAAAGACTGGCCCGGCGCGAAGCCGCCTCACTGACCGACCTGGCCAATCTGGCCCGGGACGGCGGGGTCGAACTGACCGACACCGAAGTTCGCGAACTGGCCGCAGCCATCCGGCACCGCGGTCAGGAACTCGACCGCGAATGGGGACAACCTCCCGCCGACCCGACGCCCGAGGAGCGCACCCAATGGGAACACAAACTCCGCGAAGAATTGGAGCGGGTCGCCGTGGCTACCTTAGGCGAACGCGGCCGGGCCATCGTGGAGCAGATGGTGAAGCGGGAAACCAACCGGCGGCCGTGAACCGCCGTGAGTCTCTCAGCAGCGTATGCCCCGAGCGTACGCGTGGGGCCCTCTTTTGTTCCTTCGCGCCGCCGTGAGAGCGAAGGCCCGCCGGTCGTCGGATCTATTGGGCAAGTTGGCGAATTGCTTCCGCAGCAGTTCCACTCGCATCACAGCAAAGTACCAGGTCCATCGCATCACAGCAAAGTACCAGGTCCATCGCATCACAGCAAAGTACCAGGTCCATTGTCTGCGACATCCCGGGGTGGCGGGTGGTGCAGATAAAGTACCAGGTTCTTTGTTTGTTTGCGGTGCGGCGGGTGGACCGCGATTGGATTGTCGTGCCGCTCGGGTGGCATCTGCAACGCGACGCGAAGGGCCTGCGAATCATTTTCGAGGCATGGCGCGACGAGAGAGAGAACTGAAGGGGGCAGCGATGGGTTCCCGGAGGGAAGCCAAGGGACGAGAAGCCCCACAGGGTGGCGGGTGGTGCAGATAAAGTACCAGGTTCTTTGTTTGTTTGCGGTGCGGCGGGTGGACGGCGATTGGATTGTCGTGCCGCTCGGGTGGCATCTGCATCGCGACGCGATGGGCCTGCGAGTCATTTTCGAGGCAAGACGCAACGAGGGAACTGAAGGGGGCAGCGATGGGCTCCCGGAGGGAAGCCAGTGGAGAATGAGTCCCACAGGGCCA
>Ga0268299_1000658_pt1 | contig 94016 bp, 98 predicted proteins | sample NOBtaG_FD_193484 | JGI IMG/M metagenome (GOLD analysis project Ga0268299, IMG submission 193484) | Activated sludge microbial communities from bioreactor in Nijmegen, Gelderland, Netherland - NOB reactor | ecosystem: Engineered > Bioreactor > Aerobic > Activated sludge | place: Netherlands...
GTGCCGCAAGGCGGCGGTCCGCATCGAAGAAACCCATCTGCGACATCGCGACTCTCGGCGTTACTGTTCCTGTGGTTGAACCATACTACAGTAATGCTCGTTTTGTCCATTTTTCGAGGCGCCCTAGTGACGCGGCTTGGTTTGGCTGCAGACATGGCTGGCAGCGCTTGATGGCAGGCATCGGGAAGGCCTCAGCACGGCGCTTAACCGGGGGAGGGGCACGAGAACTGTGATCGCAGCGTTAGATCAGGCAGTGCGGCCAGTCGTATCTATAGTGCTGGTTTTTCAAAGGTGCCTGCAAACGGCTTGCCTCCGAGCATACCTTTCATCGTGCCGAGCGAATCTCCGGCGGACAATTCGGTGGTTCCGGTTCGTCCGTCGCTGCAGGTGACGGACATGGAGCCGGCATGGTCTTGGTCCAGCTGCCAAATTCCCCTGCAAGAAACGCCGGCGGTGTTGCGGATTTCCAAGGGACCGTAATTGAGCCCGCGCGCTGTTAGCTCGCCCGTGAATTGTTCGCCTTCACTGGTGCTCCCGTTTACGGGTACGGTGGTGCCGCAGGCGCCAAGAATCAGCAGGGCTGGCAGCCAGATTGGCTTCACGTCAACCTCCAGGTTACGCGCGGAGAATGAACGACTTGCCGTCGATTTTCACGTTCGATCGTGAGCCGCGTGAATGGCCTGCAGCCCACGCAGCCTCGGGTGCATGACCTGCGATCCATTGGACCTCACATTCTTCAAATCGTGATAGCTCACAGTTCCAATCAGCTTGGATGATTGGTCATGACGAAATCGCGGCAAGAAATCAGAAGCCGGCTGTGACAACCTGAACGCGGTGGCCTCGGCACTCGATGTTGACAGCACTTCGCCTTTGACGTTCATTGCCGGTGTGAACCTAGGTGTTCCCCTGTCAGGAATAGCGTCGCGCGCCTGTGCTGTCTTCCGGGTGTTTGTGGCTCTGACAGTGGCAATTGTAACATTATATCATTTCTGTGGTCTGGCCTCGGCACGAAACATGCCCTCGCCGGTTGCCATCGTCGCAGTTGCCGACACGACCTCTGCCGAGCAATCGGACAGCGTTGAGAAGTGTCATATTTGCTCAATTTTGCTGTTGGAGGCCGTCATAGCGGTTTTTGACTGCAGCGAGCTAAGGCACGTGGTGCCCGCAGGCAGCGGTGGGCCTCTGTCTTCAGTCTCGCCCATGGCGACGCCACCGCCACCTAGATCCTGACCTAATTCGCGTTTCGTTTGCCGTTCGGGTGCCACCGACGCGGCGCGTAAAGGCATTGGGTATCAAGGTCGGATCATGACATTCCGTGTATTCGGGGCGCTTTGCGCAACACTCGTCATTGCGCAGGCGTCGCCAGCTTCATCGCAGGCTCCGCCGGTACAGGGCCAGAAGAACGGCGCCCTGACGCTGCCTCGCGCGTTGCAAGAGGCGGCGAAGGCCAGTCCGCGCCTTGCCGTAGCGGATCGCAACATCGGCATGGCGGACGGCCGGCGCCAGCAGGCCAATACGCTGCCAAATCCAAGCGTCGGCTTCGAGGTGGACAATTTCGCGCCAGGCCCGACCAACAATGTCGGCGGCGCCGAGACGACTCTCATGCTGAGCCAGCTCATCGAGCTCGGCGGCAAGCGGGACGCCCGTGTCTCGGCGGCCTTGGGCGATTACGACGCCGCACGTTGGGAGCGCGAGGCGGCGCGCCTCGAGCTCCTCTCTGAAACCACCATTGCCTTCGTTGAGGCTGTCTCCGCACAACGCCGCGTCGGGCTCCTCGAGCGGCAAGCGGCCGCGCTCGAGAAGCTCGTGCCATTGATGCAGCGGCGCGTGGATGCGGGCGCCTCCTCACCGTCCGAAGTGTCGCGCACACAGGCGGCCGTCGGAACGACGCGGCTCGAGCGGGAGCGCGCCCGTCTGGCCCTGGCCATTGCCAAGCGCGAGCTGACGGCTCTGATGGGTCGTGACGTCCCGGACTTCGTCACCGTGTCCGGGGATTTCGGACGCATCGTCCGCCCCGCTCCGTTCGAGAACCTGGTCAAGGCCATCGATGACAATCCACAGCTCATGCGTTGGACCGCCATCAGGGCGCAGCGCGACGGCGACCTGCTCGTGGCGCGCCTGAAGCCGATCCCCGACGTCACCGCGAGCGTCGGTTGGCGTTACTACTCGGAGAACAGCGAAAGCGCGATCCGCCTCGGCGTATCCATGCCTATCCCAGTGCTCGACCGCAATCGTGGCGCGATACGTGAGGCGCAGGAGAATGCGCAAAAGGTCCATGCCGAGCGCGCGGTCAATCGCCTCAAGCTGATCGCCGTGGTCGCCAAGGCGCACGACACGGCGAGCAGCCAACTCCAGCAGCTCGACCTCTTGCGCAAGACGATCCTTCCAGCCGCGCGGCAGACAGTTTCCGTCATCGAGGCGGGGTACGGCCAAGGCCGGTTCACAGTCCTCGAGATCCTTGACGCCTATCGCACGTTGGCAGACGCGGAACTCATGGAGCACGACGCGCTGGCCAGCTTCCACACGGCAGTCGCCACGATCGAAGGGTTGACTGCGGCTGCGTTCAACACTGCGAGGACACAATGAACAAGACCATTGTGAGGATCCTCGGTTACGTGACGGTCGCTTTCGTCTGTGTTGCCGCCGTCGTAGCCTCCGCCTACTACGTGTTCGATCCGAAGTTCACGAACGGGGCGAAGGCCGCGTCGGACAAAGGCCATGGCGGTCACGGCCACGGCGGAAAGGACGAGCACGGCCACGGTCATAGCGAGAACGTGAAGCTGACCGACGTGCAGATCGCGGCCGCTGGCATTGAGCTGCTGACGGCGGGACCGCACGAACTGCGCGACCACATGCGGCTGAATGGCCTCATCCAACCAAACCAGGAGACGTTGGTGAAGGTGGCGCCGCGTTTTCCCGGCGTCATCCGAAGTATGCGCAAACGCCTGGGCGACAAGGTCAAGAAGGACGAGGTGCTGGCGACGGTCGAGAGCAACCAGAGCCTCACAACCTACGAGCTCAAAGCGCCGATCGACGGGACCATCATTGATCGTGACGGAACCCTGGGCGAGCTCGCCTCGGAGGCTAAACCGCTCTTCACCATCGCCGACCTGTCGACGATGTGGATCGACTTTGCTGTCTATCGTCGCGACCTCTCGAAGGTGCGCATCGGCGATTCCATCTCGATCGACGTCGACGATGGCGGGCCGAGAATTGAAGCCAAGATCGACTACGTCTCCCCGATCGGCGCCACCGACACGCAATCGTCTATCGTGCGAGCCGTGGTGCCGAACGACGGACGGTTGCGGCCGGGCCTTTTCGTCGATGGGAGGGTCGTGCTGCCGGCGCGGCCTGTCGAAGTCGCGATAAGCACCAACGCACTACAGACGCTGGACGGCAAGACCGTTGTCTTCGTACGCGAGGGCGACACTTTTGCCCCGCGCGAGGTCGAACTTGGCGGACGTGACGTCGACTGGGTCGAGGTCAAATTCGGCATTCTGGCCGGAGATGTCTATGCAGCAAAGAACAGCTTCGTGATCAAGGCCGAGATCGGCAAAGCCAGTGCCTCCCACGAGCACTGAGCAGCTCCCATGATCGATCGCATCATCTCCTTCTCGATCCACAATCGCTGGCTGGTCATCATTACAGCCATTGCGGTGGGGGCGCTTGGCGCCTGGAACTTCACGCGGCTGCCCATCGACGCGGTGCCGGACATCACCAACGTCCAGGTGCAGATCAACACGGCGGCCTCGGGGTTCTCGCCGCTCGAGGTCGAGCAACGCATTACCTTCCCGCTGGAAACGGCGATGGGCGGACTGCCCAAACTCGATTACACGCGCTCGCTGTCGCGCTACGGTCTCAGCCAGGTCACGGTCGTCTTCAAGGACGGTACCGACATCTACTTCGCCCGCCAGCTCGTCAACGAACGGATCCAGCAAGCCAAAAACCAGCTGCCGCCCGGCACCGAGACCTCCATGGGTCCGATCTCGACTGGCCTCGGTGAAATCTACATGTACGTCGTCGAGGCGAAGCCCGGCGCGGCGAAACCCGACGGCGAGCCTTACTCGGCCACGGACCTGCGAACCATCCAGGATTGGATCATCAAGCCGCAGCTGCGCAACGTCCCCGGCATCGTCGAGGTCAACGCGATCGGCGGCTACGAGAAACAGTTCCACGTGCTGCCCGATCCGGCCAAGCTCGTGGCCCACAAGCTCACTTTCCGCAGTGTCCTGGCGGCGTTGGCGTCGAACAATGCCAATGTCGGCGCCGGCTATATCGAGCGCAACGGCGAGCAGTATCTCGTGCGCACGCCGGGCCAGGTGAACACCATCGAAGAGATTCGCGACATCGTCGTCGGCTCGCACGGTGGCGTGCCGATTCGCATCGGCGACGTGGCCGAGGTCAAGGAGGGCACCGACCTGCGCACGGGCGCTGCCACCCTCGACGGCAAGGAGACCGTCATCGGCACGACCATGCTGCTGATTGGCGAGAACAGCCGGACGGCGGCAAAGCGGGTGGCCGCGAAACTCGAGGAGGTCGCTCGCTCGCTGCCGGACGGCGTTGTGGCGCGGGCGATCTACGACCGCACCCAGCTGGTCGAGGCCACGATCTGGACAGTCGAGAAAAACCTGCTGGAAGGCGCGCTGCTCGTCATCGTGGTGCTCTTCCTTATCCTGGGCAACTTCAAGGCCGCGTTCGTGACGGCCTGTGTCATCCCGCTCTCCATGCTGTTCACCATAACCGGCATGGTCGAGAACCGGGTCAGCGCCAACCTGATGAGTCTTGGCGCCATCGACTTCGGCATCATCATCGATGGCGCCGTGATCGTGGTTGAGAACTGCCTCCGCCTGCTTGCCGAGGAGCAGCATCGGCGTGGACGCGTCCTCACCCGCCTTGAACGCTTCGGAACGATCCTCGCCGGCGCCCAGGAAGTCATCCGGCCGAGCCTCTTTGGCACGCTGATCATCGCGGTCGTGTACCTGCCGATCCTTACCCTGACGGGCGTCGAAGGAAAGATGTTCACGCCGATGGCGTTCACGGTCCTGTTGGCGCTTGGCGGCGCGGCAATCCTGTCCATGACCTTCGTGCCCGCAGCAGTCGCCTTGCTGGTCACGGGAAAGGTCGCGGAGAAGGAGAACCTTTTCATGCGCGGCGCACTTCGGATCTATGCGCCGGTGCTTGAGCAAGCAATACGGTTGCGGTTCGTCGTCATCGGCCTGGCGGCGCTGCTGCTCGCCGTGACCGGCGTGGCGGTGTCGCGCATGGGGGGGGAGTTCATCCCCTCACTGGACGAGGGCGACGTCGCCATGCATGCGATGCGCATTCCCGGCACCAGCCTCACCCAGTCGGTGCAGATGCAGGAGGCCTTGGAGAAGGCGATCAAGGAACAGTTCCCCGAAGTCAAGGAGGTGTTCGCCAAGATCGGCACGCCCGAGGTCGCGACCGACCCCATGCCGCCCAACGTCGCCGATAATTTCGTCATGCTGAAGCCACGGGCCGAGTGGCCTGATCCGAAACGGTCGAAGGCCGATCTCGTTGCCGCCATGGAGAAGCGTGTCGCGGAGATTCCAGGCAACAACTACGAGTTCACGCAGCCCATCCAGATGCGCTTCAACGAGCTGATCTCGGGCGTGCGCAGCGACTTGGGCGTCAAGATCTTCGGCGACGATCTCGAGACGCTCCTGTCGGTCGCCAGCAAGGTGCAATCGGTCGTGCAGTCCGTGCCCGGCGCAGCGGACGTGCGGACGGAGCAGGTCAGCGGTCTGCCCATGCTGACGGTGAAGCCCAACCGCATGGCATTGGCGCGCTACGGCATAAGCCTTGCCGAGCTGCAGGAAGTGGTGGAGATCGCGGTCGGCGGCAAGGATGCAGGCCTGTTGTTTGAGGGCGATCGGCGCTTCGACATCGTGATACGCTTGCCCGAGCACCTGCGCGTCGACCTCGATGCGCTGTCCTCCCTGCCGATCCCTGTGCCGGTCCAGCCTGCCGGACCGGGCGAGAACAGTCGGCGGCCCTTCGCGCAGACCGGTATCGCAGCAGCTGTGCCCTACGTACCGCTCTCGGCGGTTGCCGAGATCCAGGTGGCGCCGGGCCCCAACCAGATCAGCCGCGAGAACGGAAAGCGCCGCGTGGTCGTTACGGCCAACGTACGCGAGCGCGACCTCGGCTCGTTCGTTGCTGAGGTGCAAAGGAACGTGGCCGAACAGGTGAAACTGCCGGCGGGCTACTGGATCGGCTGGGGCGGCCAGTTCGAACAGCTCGTCGCAGCTTCGGAGCGGCTGGCGATTGTCGTGCCTGTCGCCTTGCTGCTGATCTTCGTGCTGCTCTGCGTGAGCCTGCACTCTGCGGGCGATGCGCTGCTGGTGTTCAGTGGGGTGCCGCTCGCCCTGACGGGTGGCGTGGCGGCCCTCCTGCTGCGCGACATCCCGCTGTCGATCAGCGCCGGCATCGGGTTCATCGCTCTGTCGGGCGTCGCCGTCCTGAACGGACTGGTGATCATCTCATTCATCCAGCGCCTTCGGGCCGACGGCATGTCGGTCGCTGAGGCGGTGCGACAGGGCGCAATGAAGCGACTCCGGCCAGTGCTGATGACGGCCCTCGTCGCATCCCTGGGTTTCGTCCCCATGGCGATTGCGACAGGAGCCGGCGCCGAGGTCCAACGCCCGCTCGCCACCGTCGTCATCGGCGGCATCATCTCATCCACCATCTTGACGCTGGTGGTCCTGCCGGCGCTTTACGTGCTTTTCAACCGTGACAGGCAAGTTCGACAAGGAGAGAGTACATGAAGAAGTTTCTGGTCGTCGTAGCGATGGTGTTGTGGGCTGCCGTAGCGGTAGCGCAGCATAGTCACGGCAGTATGAAGGGGCCCAATGGCGGGCCGATGCAGGATGTCGTCGGGGTGCACGCCGAACTGATGGTTTCGGGCAACGTCGTCACCATCAATATTCTGGACGAGAGCAACAAGCCGATCTCGGCCAAGGGTTTCAGCGGCACCGCGCTGATCGTGTCGGGAACGAACCGCGAGACGGTGCAGCTCGCCGTCACGGGCGACAACGCGCTCAAGGGCGAGGCCAAGGCTCCGATCACCACGGGCGCCACCGTTACGCTCGTTCTCAAGAATGCCGCGGGCAAATCCGGACAGGTGAAGTTTTAGCTCCGGAACGGTCCAGGAAGGTCCTCTGGGTCTTCCTGGACGCCTCGCGGAAGCAGCGTACATTCGCGCCGCTCCGTCGGCACAGCGATGGTAGTACGACCCCCTGGTAATGTTAGGTTTTGCGGCCGACGAGCCTGTGTCTCGCGACTGCGCTCGGCGTAAGCGATACAAGCCTTTGTTATTGGCGACCAATTTGTGCCGGACGGGGTCCGACCGTCGATATCCTGACGAGGCTGATCTCCGATGCTCACAACACCTGAGATCGGCCGAAGCAATAGCGCCCTCATCCTTTCGCCGTGACCGGCCCAGTCAGCCCGTCATTCGACAGACGGGTCCGATCACACTGCTGAACGTGACTGCGCCGACAGGCTGTCTCGGTGTCTACAGCTTACTCTGTCCGGCGGATTCCTCGCGCGCCTCCTTCAGGATATCCCAGCCACCCTTCAGGACGATCCCGGCAACCACCAGCCCGACGGTCAGGTCGGGAAGCGAGGAGTCGAAGAGCATGACCGCGGCGCCCGATACGACGATGCCGGCGTTGGCCAGCATGTCGTTGGTCGTGAAGATCCAGGATGCCTTGAGATGCACGCCCTGCTCCCGGTGTGCGCGCAGAAGCCGCAGGCAGAGCAAGTTGGTCGCCGCGTTCGCGGCTGCCGTGACGATCATCGCCAGACCGACTGGTTCAGCCCCCGCAAAAAAGCGCCGAAGAACCTCCCACGAGCAGCATCAGACCCAAGGCGGCCAAAAGGATGCCGGACAAGCGTGCGACAAGCACCTTGGCAGCATCCGTGCGCCCGACGGCGTAGATGCTGACGGCGTAGACAAAGGCGTCCCCCAGATTGTCCAGGGCGGCACCCAGGAGACCTGTCGAGTCCCCAACAATGCCGACGGCCCCGGCGACGATCACTTGAACGACGTTGATGCCAAGCACACGCAGCAAGGTCTTGCGTTGGGCGGCGTCACGCGGGTCCAGCTGGATTTCGTCTTCTTCCCGGTTTCGTTTCGGTTCCATGCGCAGTCCTAATTCGCCGTATGGCGGCGGCGATGCACACAATCGTCAATTTCCTCCGCCACCCTGCGCCTTCTGACCAGGCATTATCGAGCTTGCGGGCCAATGGGAGGTCGCGATCAGCAGGACGACGCCGACCACGATCATTGCGTCGGCCATGTTGAAGGCCGGCCAGTGCCAGCGCCCGACATGGAAATCGAGGAAATCGGTCACCGCGCCTTGACGCATCCGGTCCAGCACATTGCCCAAGGCACCGCCTGCGATGAGGCCAAGACTGATCGTCTCCAGCGGCTTTGGCGTTCGCACGGCCCAGATGAGCAGTCCGGCTACGACCACCAGCTTGATCCCGGCGAGCAACAGCGGGCGATCGAGGAAAATCTCGCGAAACATCCCAAAGCTGACGCCCGTGTTGAAGCCGAGCACGAGATTGAAAAACGGCGTAACCTCGATGGTTCGTGGCGGCACCATCACGACGTTGAGAATCAGCCATTTCGTGGTGAAGTCGACGGCAACGACAAAGGCCAGAGTGCCGACCACCAAGGTCGCGCGTCGAAGCAAAGCCGGGTACGCCACGATCAATCGGTCCTTACTATCTTCACTGTTCTACGTGACCCCGGCACGCTTACGGGATCGCGATTACGCCAGCAGTGGCTTCGAGCTACGCCCGGGCCGGCTGGGTCGTGGTTGAAACGCGACGCTGAGGCGTCGCAGTTCCAAGGCCGCCGGAGGGACCTCCGCGTCGCGGGCTCTGACCGCGGTTGAGCAGGCGGAGGCCGTTGAGAACGACCAGCAGCGATGCACCGACATCGGCCGCAATGGCACCCCAGAGGGAGGCAAGACCAATCACCGTCAGCGCCGTAAACAGGAGCTTCACGGCGATCGAGATGGCGACGTTCTGATGGATAACGTTGAGCGTCGCGCGCGAGTGGCGGACCAGCCAGGGGAGCTTCGACAGGTCGTCCGACATGAGCGCCACATCGGCGGTTTCTATGGCGGCATCGCTGCCCATTGCTCCCATGGCGATACCGAGATTGGCGCGGCCCATCGCAGGAGCGTCGTTGACACCGTCGCCGACCATGGCCACAGACCCGTGGCGGCGCACCAGCTCTTCGACGGCCGCCACCTTGTCATCAGGCAACAGCTCCGCCCGGACCTCGTCGATGCCAGTTTGCTTGGCTATCGCCTCCGCCGTCGCCCGGTTGTCGCCGGTGAGCATCACGACGTGCTCGATTCCGGCGCGGTGCAGCGCCGCGACGATGTCCTTCGCCTCCGGCCTGACGGCGTCGGCGACGGCGACGATACCCCAGACTTCCCGGTCATCGCCGACCGCGACGATCGTGCGGCCGGCACTCGACAGTGCATCGGCTCGGCGCAGGATCTCGGGCGAGCCGACTCCTCGCTCCTCGATGTAGCGGCGCGAGCCCAGCCACATCTCGCGGCCGCTCACGCTGCCGACGACGCCTCGGCCAGTAATGGCCTGGACAGCGTCGGCGGGCTCGGCGACAATTTTCAGGTCGGCAGCTTTGGCAAGGATGGCGTGCGCGATCGGATGCGCGCTGCGCACTTCCAGGGCCGCCGCCATGCCGAGGATCTCGCTTTCGCTGCGGCCACCAAGCGGTACCACCTCCACGACCTGCGGCCGCCCTTCGGTGAGCGTGCCTGTCTTGTCCATGGCAACCGCCTTGAGACGCGCAGGGGTCTCGAGATGCACCCCGCCCTTCACCAGCACGCCTTGTTTCGCCGCGCCGGCGAGCGCTGCCACGATCGTCACGGGCGTCGAGATCACGAGGGCGCAGGGACAGGCGATCACCAGGAGCACGAGCGCCCGGTAGAACCAGTCTTCCCAGGCGCCGCCCAGAAGCAGCGGTGGAACGAGGAAGACGGCAACCGCCAGCACCATCACGACCGGCGTGTAGACACGCGCGAACTTCTCCACCCATTGCTCGCTGGGTGCGCGCCGGCTCTGCGCCGAGCCGACCATGCGGATGATCTGGGCGAGCGTCGTGTCGTTCGCCGCCTTGGTGGTCACGACCTCGATGGCACCCTCGCCATTGATGGTTCCGGCGAAGACCTCGTCGCCCTGCGTCTTGAACACGGGAACGCTTTCGCCGGTGATCGGTGCCTGATTGAGCTCGCTCTCGCCGGCGACAACGCGGCCGTCCAACGGCACCTTGTCTCCCGGCCGCACGACGATGCGTGCGCCGGCCCTGACCTCAGCCGCCGGAACGTCGCGTTCCGACCCATCTTCCATCTTGAGGCGCGCCGTCGGCGGGGCGAGCTCCATGAGGGCCGCGACCGCCCGCCGCGCGCGGCCGAGACTCCAGGCCTCGAGCGCCAGCGCCAACGCAAAGAAGAACGAGACGGTCGCCGCCTCGAACCAGGCGCCGATGCCGATGGCGCCCGCCACCGCAATCGTCATCAGCAGGTTCATATCCGGGCGAAGCCGCTTGGCTGCAATCCACGCCTTGGGCGCGACGTAGCGCACGGCGCAGAGGACTCCGAGCGAGTAGAGAACCATGCTCGGCCAGGGCGTCGAGCCCATCGGGTGCTCGCCGGCCTCGAAGGCGGCGATGACACCGCCGCCAAGCCAGGCGTGCACGGCAAAACCTAGCGCCGCGAACACGCCGCTTGCGGTTGTAAGCCACGACTGCAACCGCTTGCGGCGGCCTTCGGCCTTCGCCCCATCGCTGGTAGAGCCTTCGGTCCACGGCTCGGCGCGCAGCCCAGCCCGGGTCACCGCCTTTTCGACACGGGCTTCCAGCGCAGCATCCGGCGCCACGTCGATCGACATGCGGCCGTTGAGGAGGTCGAAGGCGAGCTTGTCTTCCCCGACCAGCGGACCGACCTCGCGCTTCAACGCCGCGATCTCGTCGGCGCAATCCATGCCGTGAATGCGAAACACGACCTGACCGGGTAGGTGGGTCGGGATCGGCGGGCTAAGGGCCTCCTGCACCTCTGCGCCGCAGCACGCCGCGGCTTCTTCTTGCGTTGCAGCCGGCGGAAGGGGCGGCGTCCAGAGCGAGGCCCGCATGCCGGTTCGAGCCACCGCCGCTGCGATCACGTCGGACGCGGCGCGCTGCTGAGGGGCCACCGTCATCAGGCTTTTCGCGGTGTCGAACGCGAGCCTGTCCTCACCGACCAGCGGGCCCAGTTCCCGCGTGAGCGCCGCCACCTCATTCTTGCAATCGAGCCCATCGACGCGGAAGAGCAGCGCCTCGGCCGCGTCGTGTTGCACGAGAGAGGCGCGCATGCCGGTGGCGGCGACGCGGCCCATGATTGCCTCGACAGTCGCCTGCTGTTGGGGTGCGACTGTCATCAGCCCCTTCGCCGTGTCGAACGACAACCAGGCTTCGCTGCCGACCAGAGGACCTACCTCGCGCTCGAGCACGGCCACTTCGTTCTTGCAGTCGAGGCCGTCGACTTGGAACAGAAGTGCCGGTTCGGACTGCCGCGCCGGATTTGCGAGGAAATGCGCCTGCATGCCGGTCGTTGCGACTGCGCGCTGGATGACATCGATCATGGAGGCACTGGCGGAACTCACGCCCATGACTCCGGCCCGCGTATCGAAGGACAACCTTTGCTCACCTCCCACGACGGGCCCCACCGCCGCGCGAAGCGCGCGGACCTCGTTCTGGCAATCGAGACCGTCTACCTTGAAGCGCAGCGAGCCGGGAGGCCCCATCGTGGCGACATCAGCGCTCATTCTCGTCTCCTTCGCACAGGGGCCGGCGCGCAGGGATCAGGTTCGGTCTCGGCCATCCCATGTCTCATGATATATTCTGTAGTCACTACAGGATCAAGGGCGCAGGAGGACCGTTGTGTCACTACCGAATACCGATCATCAGCTGCCTGAGTCGGAAGGCTGCCGACAGCGCACCCGCTCCCCAAAAGGAACGCCATCCTGTCAACGCCGAACGCGAGAACTGACGCGCCGATATGAGCGTATTGGCAATTCCTGGGCTCGGTGCCTGCGAACGTCATCGCTGAATCCATGCATAGTACGCGAGCAGCAGAAGAATGATCGCCCAAGCGGCTGCAGCGATCGTATTGAGTCCCTGGCTATAGGTAATTCCGAACAGACTGAACTGAACGCCCGCCGCTGCGAAAGCTCCGTGTGTTAGAACTTGGTTGGCTGCAAAGCCGGCGAAGAACTTGGCAATTTCCTTCCGCTTCATCGATAGTCTCCCTGAGGCTGCTTCACGTCCGAGCACCCGAGAACGGAATAACCTCCCGAAACTTTCCGCCGTGACCCTGTTCCGGCGGTTCGCCGCCGCGTTCGACAACGACGTGTTCAAGCCCACGCTGGGCAAGCATGTTCCGCAGACCTGCTTCGGCCTCGCGCCAGACGGCGTCTGCATTCGCCGTCGGCGCGATTTGCAGACGTAGTTCGAGTCTTGCTGGCTCAGACTGCGCGAGTTGGAAGAGCGTGACTCCGCGGACAGCCTCGATCGGTTGGGTGAGCGCCAGCGGAGGCAGCCTGACATCGCCGCTCGAAGTCTGGAACGTGAGTACGTCCGCCGAGCGACCCTGAACGCGGAGTGCGGGCAAGGGGTTGCCGCACGGGCACGGGTCCGGCCGCTGCAAGACGCTGTCACCGAGATCGTAGCGCAGGATCGGCTGCACACGATTGGCGAGATTGCTGATCAGGATCGTGTGCGATTGCTCGCCGGGAGCGACCGGCCGATAATCGGAATCGACCGGCTCGAACGCCACCCAGTCGGCATTGACGTGCAGCCAGCCTTCGCTGCACATGTAGCTGAGGAACATGCATTCCGAGGCGGCGTAGCTGTTGCCGACTTTGGCGCCGAACACGCGCGCTATACGAACGTACTCCGCCTCCGGGAGACCTTCGGCCGAGAGGGCCAGCAGCACGGGATCGATATGGAGCCGTCCGGCTTCCAGTTCGTCGGCCAGCATGGCGGCCATGCTGGCGTAGGGTGCAAGCAGCGCCGGCCGGAAGCGGTTCAGCCGCTCGACAAGCTCCGCCATCGGCATGTGCGCCGAGAGCACCTCTACGAGTTTTCCGCGCCGCTTCTTCAGGCGTGCCGCGGCAACGGCCGACGCGAAATGACCGCCCGTCGCCATGACCATCGCTAGCCGCCCGCGGCGGCCGATGATCCTGAGGATGTCGCTCGGGCTGAGCCAGTCACCCATCCAGCGGAGCATCATGGCAGTCACGACCGCCATCGTGCGATCGTCGGTCAGGAATATCCCGCGGCGGCCGGTCGTGCCTGAGGTGGTAGCCAGGGTGTACTTTCCGAGGAACCTCTCTCCAATTCGAGCGGGATCGTCGACAACTGCTTCTGCCGCTTCGAGCGTGGCGGCGCGGTCGGTGCACCATTCGTCGAAGCGCTCCATGAGCATCTTTTTGTCGGTAACTGGAAGCTGCTCGACGCTTTCGATTCGCTTCGGCAGATCACGGTACAGCTCACGGTAATGCGGCGAGCGGGACCGGGCGTGGGCGACCATCTCGGCGAGACGGGCATGCTGGCGCTGCGCGATTGCGCCGACGCCGATCTTTCGCGTGCGCCACGCGTCCCAAATCACCCCTACGACATGCTCGGTCATAATCGTTCTCGGGTTCAAACACCTCTGGTTACTCGCTATGTCTACATCCTGTGGCCGCTACAGGATCAACTCGGTGATGATGACCATTGGACCTCTGTCTCAATGCACGCGCGTCAATATCGAAACGATCCGATCGATGGCGATCATCAATTCGGGGGAAACGGCATCAACCTCTCGAGAGGCGTCGGCACGAACTCAGCTGTCAGCAGGCGGCGAACCAAGTCGCGTCCGCCAAAGACACGATACGACTTGAAGACGAGCACCGCGAAGGTGTCGGGGTCAGCCAGACCATGCGTGAACGGATTGATCTGTGTCAGTGCAGGGGCGGGCGCCACGTTGGAATAGCGTTTCAGAATGCTGTCCCGGATCGCCGGTTCCATCAGCTCGAACTGCACCGCGTAGGCGATGAATTCGTGCCACTCGCGTGGAAGTACCAACCCGCGCATCGCCAATATCTGGACCACAACCGCATGGGCCACCTCGTGGCGAATGAAGCTGCCACCGACGTCTTGCCAGGGCTCGCCCCATGGCCGCGCCTGCTCACGCGCATAAAGCTTGATCGCCCGTGCGGCGGGGTCGTAGGAACCGTGTGCGTGCTTGCGCCCACCCTTCGCATCGACGTCGCCCCAGAAAGCGATCGAGACATGGGGATCGACTTTGAAGCCAATGCCATCGAAATATGCCAGCACGTCGGAAACAGCCTCACAGGCTTCACGGATCTGCTGCGGGTTGGCAGACTGCACGATCACGTCCCCTCGGCTACAGGTGCCTGGCGCCCGGCCCTGAGCGGTTCCGTTGTCGAACGCGGCGGCGGCGACCGTGACGGCGAGGGCCCATAGCAACTTCAGCTTCATCGGAGCCACACGGCCTCGGCAGGATCGTGGGGCCGTGGCCGATCCCTTGACGTCGCCTTTCAGGCCTACGACACGCTGGGACATGGTCGTTCCAGTTCACGTGCTTCCAGCCGCTTGTTGTGTTATGCCTAAACCCGTAGCCACTACAGCATCAACCGGCAAATGATCACCATCGGAACCCTGTCCAAACGTACGGGCGTCAACATCGAGACGATTCGCTACTACGAGCGGAGCAGGCTCATTCCCCCGGCGCCGCGCACCGACAGCGGACGGCGGCTCTACAAAGCGGAGGACATCCGGCGACTGACGTTCATTCGTCATGCCAGAGACCTCGGTTTCGACATCGCGGCCATCAAGACGATGCTCGCCCTGCAGGATGTGCCGGAGGAATCCTGCCAGCGGGTGAGCAGGATCGCCTCAGATCAACTCCAAGCCGTCGAGAGCCGAATCCGCCGGCTTCGCGGGCTCAGGACCGAGCTCGCGCGGATGATCAAGGAGTGCGACAACGGCAAGGTCGCCACGTGCCGCATTATCGAAGTCCTGGCCGACTCTCCGCGGCCATCCGAACCGCCCACGACACTGCCGAAGGCGGCCAAGCATCATGATACCCGGCTTCCTCGATAAAGCGAGATCGAGCCGCTGGGCGTCGGAATGACAAGCGTCTCCTCGGCGTTCCTGAATCCGGCTGCCCGCATGAGGTCGCGGAGCACACCGCGGGCATTCGGCTCGGTATTTTCGCGCCCGTCGAGATTCTGAATGATCCCTCTGAAGAGAGCGCGCATGAGTGGCGTGCGCTGTAACCCGTAGTCTGCAATGTGAACTTCGCCGCCGGCCCTCAGGACGGCATGCATCGCGGCGAGCGCGGCCACCTTCTCGTCCATCGGCACTTGGTGGAACACGAGGCTCGACACGACTTTAGTCGGTCGTGTTCCCTTCAATAACCCGGTCGCTTGCCGGGCAAAGCCGAGGTGCAGTTCAACTGAGAGGCCAAAGGTCGCGAATCTTTTGCGGGCACGCGCCAATATAGCGGGGTCCGGATCGATGCCTATGAGCCGAGAGGATGGCGCGGCCTTGCCCAGACGCGCCAGCATCGATCCCGTGCCGCAGCCGACATCGACGATCACGTCACCGGGGCCCGGACGGACTTGTGCGATGAGCGCACGCCTCCATCGATTCTCGCGCGTGAGCGCGGCCACGCCGAAATCGTACAGGGGAGTGAGCCAATGATGTCCGGCGGCGGGCGTATAGGTCGGGTCAGGCGGCATGACAGTCCTCTTCGATGGAGACCCTGCATCCTGTAGCGCCTACAGAATCAAGGTCGTGGCGCGCCGCGAGGCCCGATCGAAGGACCCGCGATCGCGGAGCATCCGACATTCCGCTTTTCACGAAGGCACCTGGATGAGATAGAGAAGCATTCGCAATCCGGGTTCCAATGCACCTGTCCGCCAAGCCTTTCGCCATCGCATTCCTGGTCGTCTGCAGCCTGTTGGCGAAGATTCCGGCGCACGCAGAGGACCGTTCGGCTCAGACGGTGTGGCGCCTCCTGGATTACGTCTCGGTCGACTACAACGAGGCGGTCTCGGACGGCCGGGTCGTCAACACCGCGGAATATGCCGAGATGGTGGAATTCACCAACTCGGTACGCGAGCGTCTTGCTGCCTTGCCAGCGACGGACGCACAGACGAGCCTGGTGAACCAAGCGGAAGTCCTGCAGGCCGCCGTACAAAGAATGGCACCTTCCGATGAGGTGGCACGCCTCGCGCGGAAGCTCGCCGGTGACGTTCTGGCCGCTTACCCGATGGCTCTCGCACCGTCGCGCGCGCCCGATGTTGCCCGTGCAGCAACCCCCTATCGCGAGCAGTGCGCAGCGTGCCACGGCGCCTCCGGGGCGGGAGACGGACCGAACGCCAAAGGCATGGACCCGCCGCCCGTTGCCTTCACCGACGAGGCACGGGCCCGCCTGAGGAGCGTCTTCGGCCTCTACCAGGTCATCGACCTCGGTCTCGACGGCACGGCGATGGCGAGCTTCGCCCATCTGCCGGCGGACGACCGCTGGGCCCTCGCGTTCTATGTGGGCCAGCTCGCCTATTCCAATGCCGAGGCCAAGCGAGGTGAACAGCTGTGGCGCAGCGATGCGAAGCTGCGCGGCCTGTTTCCCACTTTGGAAGCGGTCACGCAGATGACGCCGGCGGCGTTGGCCGAGCGGGTCGGCGACGACCAGGCACGCGCCCTGATCGCATTCCTTCGCCGAAACTCCGGCTCGGTTGGTAATCGGCCGGGCGGTACCCTGGCCATCGCGCGCGAACGGTTGGCAGAAAGCGTCGATGCGTACCGAAGCGGTGACCGACGAAAGGCAGCGGACCTCGCGCTTGCGGCGTACCTGGACGGGTTCGAGCCCGTGGAGCCCGTGCTGGCGGTGCGGGACGCGGCGCTTCTGCGCACCGTCGAAGAGGCAATGGCGGACCTGCGGACGGCCATCAACCGGGGCGCGCCCGTCGCGGACGTCCAAGCAAAATCCGAGCGGATCGGCGGACTCGTCGACGCGGCCGAGCGCGTCTTGTCCGCGGAAGAGGCAAGTTGGGGCTCGAGCTTTCTCGGTGCCCTCACGATCCTCCTGCGCGAGGGCCTCGAAGCACTGTTGATCGTCGTGGCCATGATTGCCTTCCTGCGCAAGGCCGAACGCAGCGAGCTCACGCCCTACGTCCATGCTGGCTGGGGTGCAGCCCTCGTTGCCGGCGGTCTGACATGGCTCGCAGCCACTCGCCTCGTGTCGATCAGCGGCGCGAGTCGCGAACTGACCGAAGGTTTCGGCTCGCTAATCGCCGCTGCGGTGCTGGTTTCAGTGGGCATCTGGATGCACGGCAAGAGCCAAGCGAACGCCTGGCAGAAGTATGTCGAGGAAAAGTTGACACGCGCCCTGTCACGCAAATCGGCCTGGTTCCTGTTCCTGCTGGCGTTCATCGTGGTCTACCGCGAGGTCTTCGAGACCATCCTCTTCTTCACGGCCCTATGGAGCGAAGGAGCGGGCATGGCCCTGCTGTCAGGCTCCGCCGTTGCAATTGCCATCCTTGCAGCGATTGCGGTGGCGCTGCTGCGCTACGCCCGCCGTCTGCCCATCGCCCAATTCTTTTCCTTCAGCTCGATATTGATCGCCGGCCTGGCTGTCGTATTGGCTGGCAAGGGCATCGCCGGATTGCAGGAAGCCGGATTGCTGGACTCCTGGCCCGTTGGCGGTCTGCCGCGCATCGAGATCCTCGGCGTCTACCCAACGCGTGAGGGCATACTTGCCCAGTTTCTGACGTTGGGGTTCATGCTGACCGGCTTTTGGTACACGCGCCGCAAGTAGCCTGCGGAGCATTCACCGTCAGAGGTTCAAAGGATCCGTCCACTCACTCAGGCGGCGCCGGAAGAATTATCGGCACCTTGTCGATGTCGATTTTCGCGGGAGGTGCCGTGGTGACGATGTGCGGCGCGACGATGAGAAGCCCGACCATCAGAATCTGGAGCAGCAGGAAGGGCACCGCGCCCCAATAGATCTGCGAGGTCCGTATGGACGGCGGAGCCACGCTTCGCAGGTTGTACAGCGCGATGCCGAACGGCGGGTGCATGAACGACGTCTGCAGATTCACGGCGAGCAGGACCGTCAGCCAGACCATGTCGATTCCAAGGTGCCGCGCGATCGGCGCGATCAGCGGCAGGACGATGAAGGCGATCTCGAAGAAGTCCAGGAAGAAGGCAAGGAGGAAAATCGCCAAGTTGACGAACAGGATGAAGCCGGTCGAGCCCGCTGGGATATGCGTGAAAAGCGATTCGACCCAGACCTGGCCGTCGAGCCCTCGGAAGACAAGCGTGAAGAACGATGCGCCAAGCAGAAGGAAAATAATGCCCGAGCACAGTATGCCTGTGACGTCCATCGCCTGCCTGAGATTGCGGCCCGTCAGTTTTCGTTTCGCCAGGCCCAAAGCGAGCGTTGCGCTGACGCCGAACGCGCCCCCCTCCGACGGCGTCGCCACGCCGAAATAGATCACAGCCAAGACGGCGAATACGATTGCCAGAGGTAGCCCCGCCGCGAGAGCTGTCGCGATGAACATGCGTGATCCGGTCCAGCGCTCCGCTTCCGCGCGCAGGGACGGCGGTGCGCGCTCCGGTGCGACGCGCGTCACGATGAAAATATAGGCGAGATATGAAAGGACCAGGAGCATGCTCGGCAGCAAGGCCCCGCGATAAATCTCGACAAGGGAGACCTCCATCTGCTCGGCCAGAACGATCAGCACCAAGCTGGGTGGAATCACCTGGGCGAGTGTGCCGGACGCCGCTACGACACCCGTCGCCAATCGGGGATCGTATCCCTTCCGCAGCATCACCGGCAGCGCGATCAAGCCGACCGCGACCACCGATGCTGAAACGAAACCCGTAATTGCGGAAAGGACGGCACCGACGATGACCGTCGCATAGGCCAGTCCACCCGGCAGGCGCCCGAACAGACGGTTGAGGGCAACGAACATGTCCTCGGCAATTCCCGTGCGCTCCAGCAGCATCCCCATGAAGATCAGTAGGGGCAGGGCCAGGAGGTTGTCGTTGTTGAACGTGCCCTGGATACGGAACAGCATGTTGGTAAGGAAGGATGTCTTGAAGTCCCCGGTGGCGACTCCAATGGCACCGAAGACTCCCGCCACCGCAGCGAGCGAGAACGCAACCGGGAAACCGGCGAAGAGCACGATCACCAGGCAGACGAACATGGCCGGCGCAAGAAGATCGGTCATGTCAGCCCCCTTGGATCAACCCCTGCCGATTCGGCCGCCGCGGCAGCGCGCCGCTCAAGCAGGCCACGCAGCGGATGGCTTCGGCCACGCCCTGCAAGCCCAGCAGGACAAATCCAGCAGGAATGAAACCCTTGATGATCCAAGCTGGGATGGTGCTGGTGCTGTCGCGCGTGGCGCGGCTCTCGCCCGACTGGAAGGAATCAAGAAAGTGAGGCCAGCTCACGAGTACGAGAGCGGCACATACCGGGAGAAGCACAAAACAGATGCCCAGGAGGTCGAGCCAGGCCCGTCCGCGCTCGCCCAGACGACTTGAAACTATGTCGATGCGGACATGCTCGTCGCGCTGGAAAGTGTAGGCGGCCATCAACAGGGCAACGGCGGCAAAAAATTGCCACTGGAGATCGAATGCCGACGCGGAAGCCACCGAGAACAGTTTCCGACTGAGCGCATTGGCAGCAATAAGGATGGCGTTTGCAAGCAGCCCCCAACGCACGAATCGCGCAACGCCTGTCGTGAGGCCATCGATTGCCCGCGCGAAGCTCAAAAGGAAATGCATACCGAGCGCTCACCGTCGACCGGGACTCACGCGCAAACCAGCAGACCCAGGTCCCGCCGGGAGCAGCATGCATCCTGTAGGCACTCAAGCATCAAGTGCAAATGCTCCGCTCACCCTACTGGCATCGAGAATGCGCCTAAGGCAGCGGCAGCGCGCGATGCTCACCCTCTTGATATGCTCGCCTTCATTTGAGCGCCTTCCTGCTCCGCCAGTTCCGCCGGGTCGGCGGGCTCATCGACATGCTCGACCATGTCGAGAAGCACGCAGCGCACATGTTCGTCAGCCGTGAGGTAAAGCACCTGGCGGCCGCGGCGTTCGGAGCGCAGCAGCCGCGCCGCACGCAGCAGCCGCAGGTGATGACTGACAAGGCTCACGCCAAGGCCGAGGCCCTCGCTGACCTCGGTTACTGCTCGCGGCCGGTCGAGGCAGAACAGCGCGATCCGCAAACGTGAATGGTCGCCGAGCAGGCGAAACACATCCGCCAGCTCCTGCGTGCGCTCGATATCGGCGGCCGTGCGCGCGCCGGCTGCAAGGGCTTGGGTACTGACCGGCTTCACTGCTTGACTCATTCTCATACTTGTTCAAGTTTAATATCAATAAGAATGTTTGAACAAGACCAAAGGCGTCGAGCCGTGCGGTCACTGGGGAGGAGTCGTACGTGTCGGTGATCGGCGCCTGCCGCGTGCTGGAGCGCGGCATCATCTGGATCGGTGCGCTTGTCGCCTGGGTCACCCTCATCCCGCTGATCGCCGTCTCGGTCTACGACATGATCGGCCGCCAGTTCTTCCGAGTCGGCTCAACCGCGCTGCAGGAACTCGAGTGGCACTTCTTCCTCACGCTGGTGATGTTCGGCCTCGGCTATGCCTACCTGCGCGACGCGCACGTGCGGATCGACATCGTCCGAGATCACCTGACGTCGCGTACGCGCGCCTGGATCGAATTGGTCGGCTTCTTGCTGGTCCTGTTTCCCTTTTGCCTGATCCTCATCGTGTATGGCGGCCAGTTCGTACTGAACTCCCTCGCCACGGCGGAAGTTGCGCGCGCGGCGCTCGGCTTGCCGATGCGCTGGATCATCAAGTCGGCGCTGCCGGTGGGCGGTCTCCTGCTGCTGCTCGCCGGCCTCTCCGTCGCCCTCCGCAACGCGATGTTCCTCATGGGCCGTTGGACAGGACCGGCGCCGGCGGGCGGCGAGGGACAACGGGGCTGATCGGCTCAGGTCGCCGCACGGAGAGCGCCATGGATTTCCTGATCGACAATCTCGCCCTGTTCATGATCCTGGCGCTGGCGGCGCTGCTGTTCAGCGGCTATCCGGTGGCGCTGGTTCTCATCGGAGTTGGATTGAGCTTCGCCCTGATCGGCTACGCGCTCGGCGAATTCCCGCTCATAGCTCTTTTTAACATTCCGCTGCGCATCTACTCGACGCTGGCCGAAAACCTGATCTATCCCGCTGTGCCGATGCTGCTTTTCATGGGCATCGCGCTGGAGAAAAGCGGCATCGGACGCGAACTGTTGCTGTGCCTGCAGGTGCTGCTGCGCCGCGTGCCCGCCAGCCAGGCCGTTGCGGTGACGCTGATCGGCATCGTCCTGGCACCTTCCGCAGGCCTGGTCGGCGCTTCGGTGGCGACGCTGGCCTATCTCGCGCTGCCGACCATGCTGGAGCGCGGTTACAAGACATCGTTTGCCACCGGCTCGATTGCAGCCTCGGGCACGCTCGGCCTGATTCTACCACCGGCGATCATGCTGTACTTCCTGGCCGACGAACTCGGCGTGATGATTTCGCAGATGTTCCTGTCGACCATCGTGCCCGGTCTGGTGCTGGTGGTGCTGTACCTTGCCTACTATATCGGCGCCGCCCTGCTCGATCCGCGAATCGCGCCGCCGCTCGTGGTATTGCCGACCCGGGGCGCACTGCAGCTCACCATCTATGTGGTCCGCAGCCTGGCGCTTCCGGTGCTGCTGATCGCCATGGTGCTGGGCTCGGTCATTGCCGGCCTGGCCACGCCGACGCAGTCAGCATGCGTCGGAGCGGCCGGCGCGATCCTGCTGATGCTGCTCAATCGCAGTTTCTCGCTGCGCGCCCTGCATGAGATCGTCCAGGGTACCGCGCTGATGACCGCGATGGTGTTCTTCATCGCCCTCGCCGCCACGGTGTTCTCCTACGTGTTCCGCTACTTTGGCGGCGACGCGCTGATGCTCGGGCTGCTGCTCGGACTCGGTTTGGGCGACTGGGGCATGTTGCTGACCATGCTTGCCATCATCTTCGTGCTGGGCTTTTTCATCGACTGGATCGAGATCGCGTTGATCACCCTGCCGATCTTCGAGCCGATACTGAAGGCGCTCGATTTTTCGGCCTATGTCGGCTCGTCGGGGTTTGCCTCAGTGTGGATCGCGGCGCTGATCGCACTCACCCTGCAGACCTCGTTCCTGACGCCACCGTTTGGCTTCGCGCTGTTCTTCCTCAAGGGCGCGGCGCCGCCCGGCGTTGCGCTGCGCGACATCTACCGGGGCATCGTGCCGATCGTGGCGATCCAATTGCTTGGCATCGCGCTGGTGCTGGCCCTGCCCGGGCTGGCGACCTGGCTGCCAATCAGCGCCGCCACGCCCTAGTTATAGCGACGCCTCGCAATCACCCAGCCAGCTCTATCTCCACCTCGATCACGGCCTCGACGGGCGGATACGCGAAGCCGTCGTGCCGGTTCTGCACCAGATCGAGCGGCATCCGCTCGGCCCGACCGGTGTCGGGTCCGGCTTGGCGCGGCGCCTGGTCACGACCGGAGCCCGGCGGCTGGTTGACCTCGGTGCCGGCATCGAAGAGGGCGACGCGGGTCGTCACCTTGCCGTGCATGGCGCGGCCACCGGTGTCGAACAGCGCGATGCCGCCGTCGCGCGGCGCGAAGAACAGGTCGTTCGACTGCACGAACATGGTCGCGAACTGCAGGCGGTCGCCGGGCGAAGCCGTGACCATGAAAGGCTGGCCAGGCAGGAACATGCCGCTTGCTGTCAGCCCCTTCATGGCCGCGACCTTGTCGAGCATAGCGTGTGGCTTCGGTGAGCTTCAGTGCCTGGGCCAGTGGCGCGAGATCAGAAAGGCTTGTTGGCGGAGACGAGGCCGACACGGTGCTGCTGGAGGGCATCTACAAGCCGGATCTCGCGCAAGACGATTTCATGTTCACGCCGACGGTACGTCACCTCACGGCGATGGTCATACCGGGAGCACCGGGTCGATCTTCCTGGAGGGCATCGCGAAGAGCGAGATGACCCAGGACGACTTCATGTTCAATGCCGTTGAAGGGGGGCGCTTTAGTGCCCGATCCGGAGCTGAGCGCCGAAGGAAGCAACCCATTGCTCGAGAACGGCGATGGCTGGTGTAGCGCCCGCACCTAGATGTCGGCTCCCGACAGGGAGCCGACATAATGGTCTCGATTGATCAATGACGTGCAGCGAGTGTGCCGACTGCGTCCCGGCAGGCTTGCAGGCAACGCCGGCATACGTCTGCGCAAGTGCGGCAATGTTCGTGTTTCTGGGCGTGACGGTCGCACTCCTCACCGCAGAGCCGGCAGGCCTCGGCGCAGGCCTCAAGTGTTTGGCGGATCACGGTCTCGTTGCTGCCGGTGCGGCGGGACGCAATCTTTGCGGCAGCCAAGCATAGATCTGCACAATCGAGGTTCAGGCGGATGCATTGGGTGAGATTGGAAACCGTCTTCTCTCCGAGACAGGCATCCGCACAGATCGTGCAGGCCTCGGCGCAGTCATTGCACTGGTCGATGCAGCGGACCAGCGCCTCATTGATGTTGCCTTGCACGTGCGGATGGCTAGAAATCATTTGCTGGGTATGCATGGTGAGCTCCTGTGCTGATCGACAAACAATGTCTCACATGCGGTTGAGGTTTCACCCTGCACCAGATTTTCCCGTTTCAGATCCTCAAACGTCTCAGCCGCAAAGCGTTGGCGATGACACTCACGGAGCTTAGCGCCATGGCGGCCGCGGCGATGATGGGCGACAGCAGGATGCCAAAGAAGGGATAGAGCACGCCAGCCGCGATCGGCACGCCTGCCGCATTGTATATGAATGCAAAGAACAGGTTCTGGCGAATGTTCGCCATCGTCGCCTCGGACAACCGCCGAGCCCGCACGATGCCCATGAGGTCGCCCTTCAGCAGGGTCACGCCGGCGCTCTCGATGGCGACGTCGGTGCCCGACCCCATTGCGATGCCGACGTCGGCAGCAGCCAGGGCCGGAGCGTCGTTGACGCCATCTCCCGCCATCGCCACCACGCGACCCTCACGGCGCAGCCGCTCGATCACGGCGCTCTTCTGATCGGGCAGCACCTCGGCCTCGACCTCGGTGATGCCTAGCCGCCGTGCGACGGCTTGAGCTGTCGTGCGATTGTCGCCCGTAAGCATGACGACGCGCACCTTTTCGCTGGCCAGGGCCTTCAGCGCCGCCGGCGTGGTCTCCTTCACAGGATCGGCGATGGCCAGGACGGCCCCTTGCTTGCCATCGATGCCCAAGAAGATCGCGGTCGCGCCTTCCTGCCGAAGCCGTTCGGCCTCCGCTTCGAGGCTGGCAGTGTCTATGCCGTATTCACCGAGGAATCTGGCGTTACCGAGAACGATCTGGCGGCCCTCGACCGTGCCGACGACGCCCTTGCCTGTCGGCGAGTCGAAGCCCGACACGGCCGGTAGTGCGATGCCACGTTTACTGGCCGCATCGACGATGGCCCGCGCCAGCGGATGCTCGCTGGCTGCTTCGACTGAGGCAGCGATGCGCAAAGCATCTTGCTCGGTGACGCCTTGCGCCGGAACGATCGAGACCAAGGTGGGTTTGCCCTCGGTCAACGTGCCGGTCTTGTCGACGACCAGGGTATCGACACGTTCCATGCGCTCGAGTGCTTCGGCATTCTTGATCAGAATGCCCGCCTGCGCCCCGCGTCCGACGCCAACCATGATCGACATGGGCGTCGCGAGGCCGAGGGCGCACGGGCAGGCGATGATCAGCACCGTGACCGCAGCCACCAAGCCGAAGGCAAGCTGCGGCTCGGGACCCCATATGGTCCATGCCAGGAAAGCTGCGATGGCAATCGCGATGACTGCTGGGACAAAGTAGCCGGAGACCTGGTCTGCAAGGCGCTGGATCGGTGCGCGTGACCGCTGCGCCTGTGCCACCATCTGCACGATGCGCGCCAGCATGGTGTCGCGCCCTACCTTTTCGGCGCGTATTACCAAGCTGCCGGTCGTGTTCAAGGTGCCGCCGATGAGTTTGGCGCCTTGCTCCTTCGTGACAGGCATCGACTCGCCCGTGACCATCGATTCATCGAGCGAAGAGCGGCCTTCGAGCACCTCGCCATCGACTGGCACCTTCTCGCCCGGCCGCACGCGCAGGCGATCTCCGACAACGATGCTGTCGAGCGACAGCTCCTCCTCCGAGCCGTCATCCGCGATCCGGCGCGCCGTCTTGGGCGCCAGGTCAAGCAAGGCCCGGATGGCGCCGGAAGTCTGGTCACGTGCGCGCAATTCGAGCACCTGCCCCAGCAGCACCAGAACGGTGATGACCGCTGCCGCCTCGAAATAGACCGCGACCGATCCTTCGGAGCCACGGAATGCGGGCGGGAAGAGGCCAGGCGCCATGATAGCGACGACGCTGTAGAGCCACGCAACGCCCGTACCCATGGCGATCAAGGTGAACATGTTCAGGTTACGGGTCCTGAGCGACTGCCAGGCGCGCTCGAAGAATGGAAGGCCGGCCCAAAGCACGACTGGCGTGGCCAGAGCGAACTGGATCCAGTTCGAGGCCTTGGCACCCAGCACCATGTGAAGATTGGTGAGATGGCTACCCATTTCCAGCGCCAGAACCGGCAGCGACAGGACCAATCCGACCCAGAATCGCTTGCGCATGTCGGCCAGCTCGGCATTGGGCGGTGCTTCGGCCGTCACGAGCTCCGGCTCGAGCGCCATGCCGCAGATCGGGCAGCTGCCTGGTCCGACCTGGCGGATTTCCGGGTGCATGGGGCAGGTGTAGATCGTCCCTGCCGGAACCTCCGGCTCCTTCTCCTGCGGGCGCAAATAGCGATCAGGGTCGGCGGTGAACTTCGCCAAGCACTTGGGGCTGCAGAAGTAATAGGCGCGGCTGTCGTGGACGGCCGTGTGCTTGGCCTCCGCGACCTGCACCTTCATGCCGCATACAGGGTCGATCGCGACCTGAGTGTCGGCGGTTGCCGACCGGGCTTGGTGGGAATCGGCGTGAGCACCGCAGCAATTGTGTTTCATGCTTGCCATATATACCCTGCGGGGGTATAGTTCAAGACATGAACAGCAAACCCAAGACTTCTCAGCTTGCCCGACTCAGCAGGATCGAGGGGCAGGTGCGCGGCATATCTCGCATGGTCGAGGAAGACCGCTACTGCATTGATATCCTGACGCAAATTCGCGCCGTCAAAGCGGCCTTGAGCCGAGTGGAGCAAGGGATACTGCGCGACCATCTCAAACATTGTGTTTCCGATGCGTTTCACGGCGGGTCAGAAAAGGCGCGTCAAAGTAAGATCGATGAGCTGATCGAGTTGCTTGAAAGCCGGCCTGCCTGAGCGAGCCTCTGCTTTCTGCGAGTCGCGTTGACAATGCTGAGGGTGGAGGCCATTTTTACGTCCATGCGCAAGAGCAATCCCATCAAGCTGCTGCTGCAAGCGCTCTCGCTTGCCGCCGTGAGCCTTGCGATGTCGGTTGGCTCTGCATTTGCGCATGGCGCGGGTGTCGATCATGACCGGTCCCAAGCTCACGCTGCGGCGACGTATGCTGAAGCACAGGCCTCCCATGCCGGTGATGTTGCGTTGGACCTCTTCCAGGCCGTCCGCGCCGTTGTGATCTCGGCACCATGCACCGGAGGCCCTTCGGAGCAGCCGGTTGGGGGAAGCTGCTGCGGCATCGCTTGCCACGCGGCTGCTACGTTAACAGCGGTAGATTCGCTTGGCGTCTGTGACTTGCCGGGACCCGGATCGTCGGCTTGGCCGATCTGCTAGAAGGACGGTCGAACGACCGTACCGAACGACCGCCTAAACTGAGCTGACTGGGCCTCGCGCCGATGGCGCGCGTCTGGTCGTAAGCCCTTGTTGGCGCTGTGCACCCAAACGCCCGATCTGCGCGAACGTCCTGAGCTCGCTGTCGCACGGCGATGTGCATCAGCTGGCATGACATTGCTCAACTTCGTTCGGATTACCGCAAATGAAAGTCCTCGTCTTTGGCGCGACTGCGCTTTTCATTTCAGCGTGCAGTTCTGCACCGCTGCCTGAGCTGGCTCCTACCGACGCAGCCAGTCCAGAAGCGCCAGTGGTCGCTGCTCCGTATCAGCCAGTCATGTGGGGCACTGCCCCGCATGCGCCAGTCGGCCTCAAATCCTGGCGAGAGCTCAACGATAGCGTGGCACCTCGCGGCAGTGTGAGCCCATGAGTGTGGCATCGAAGATATCCTTGGCGACGGCTTGCGCACTCCTGGCAACCGGATGCGCGAAGTTCACCGGCGACGGCGGCATGGCACCCGTGACCGACGGCGTCCGGAAGGAACTCGGTAAGGACGCCCTCAAGCTCTCGTCGGCGGAAGATCAGAAACGCGCGCGCGAGCGCGTGCAACAGTTGCTCTCTGAACCGCTGAGCGAAGACGCTGCCGTGCAGATTGCTCTCCTCAACAATCGAGGGCTCCAGGCGGCATACAACGAGTTGGGAATCTCGGAGGCTGAGTACGTCCAGAATACGCTGCCGCCGAACCCGGCGATCACGGTGGGACGAACTTTCGGTCCCGCGTTCGTTGAGTTCGGCTTCCAGCTCATCGGGAACCTGCTCGCCTTTGCGACCCTGCCTAGGAGGTCGGAAATCGCGAAGCGCGAGTTCGAGGAGGCGCGCTATCGCGCCATCGCAACGACACTCAGCCTGACGATCGACGTCCGCCGCGCTTATGTGAAGGCGATTGCCGCACAGCAACGCCTCGCCTTCCTCGAACAAGCTCGGCAAACCGCCGATGCGTCGGCCAACATGATGAAGCAGCTCGGCGAAACCGGTGCCGCCAACAAGCTCGATCAGGCGCGCGTTTCCGTCTTCTACGCCGATCTGAGCGCGCAAGTCGCGCAAGCTCGCCTGAGCGTTACCACTACGCGCGAGGCGCTTAACCGCATCCTCGGCTTATGGGGCTCGGATCTGAGCTATAGCCTGCCGCCCCGTCTGGCCGCACTGCCTGCCGCTCCCGAGCCGCTGGCCGATGTCGAAGTCGAGGCCATGCGCCGGCGCGTCGATCTGATGATCCTGCGTTACGAGATCGTCACCCTGGCCAAGTCGATCGGCTTCGTGAACGCGACGCGCTACCTGACATTCCTGGAACTCGGCCTGGGCTACAGGAACGAAGTCGAGACCAATGACGCTGGCGAACAGTCCAGCAAAAATCGCTACGGCTTCGAGTTGGGCATTGTCATTCCCATCTTCGATACCGGTGAAGCGCGGGTCGCGACCGCTCGCGAAACCTACATGCGCGCAGTCAATCGGCTGACTGAGCGCTCGGTGAATGCGCGTTCTGAGGCACGCGTTGCGTACACCACCTACAGGGCGAGTTACGACATTGCCCGCTATTATCAGACCCGCATCTTGCCGTTGCGCCGTCAGATTTCAGCCGAAGTGCTGCTGCGATACAACGGCATGCTGATCGACGTGTTCGAATTACTGGTCGAGGAGCGGGAGCGCATCTTGGCCAATGTCGCGGCGCTCGATGCTTTGCGCGACTACTACCTGGCGGTGGCCGATCTGCAAGCCGCGTTGATCGTTGGTGGCACTGTGCCGCCTTCGGGAGTGATCAACACGACGCCACCGCCGGAAACCATTCCTCTCGGACTTTAGGAAGGAGAACGACATGTCCATCTCCAGGCGCAGCCTGGTCGGAGCCGGCGGTTTAGCGCTGTTGAGCGCAACAGCGGTGAGCGGCCGCGTCCAGGCGCAATCCATTCCCGAGGCGCCGACCACCACGGCGAACACCATGCAGCCGCCGCTTTATCCGACCAGCGGGCCGGACTACCAGCCGGTGGTGACGCTGAACGGCTGGACTCTGCCGTGGCGACAGAACGGCGATTGGAAGGAATTCCATCTCGTCGCCGAGCCTGTCGAACGAGAAATGGCGCCCGGCATGATCGCCCGCCTGTGGGGCTACAACGGCCAGAGCCCGGGACCGACCATCGAGGCTGTTGAGGGCGACAAGGTGCGCATCTTCGTCACCAACCGGCTCCCCGAGCACACCAGCATTCACTGGCACGGCCAGCTCCTGCCTTGCGGCATGGACGGCGTTGGCGGCCTTACCCAGCCACACATCAAGCCCGGCAAGACCTTCGTATACGAGTTCCAGCTCATGAAGAGCGGCACCTTCATGTACCACCCGCACGCCGACGAGATGGTGCAGATGGCGATGGGCATGATGGGCTTCTTCGTCGTCCACCCGCGCGATCCCAAGCTCCATCGCGTCGATCGCGACTTCGTGTTCTTGCTTGCCTCATACGACATCGATCCCGGCAACTACGTGCCGAAGGTCGCCGAGATGCTCCAATTCAACATGTGGACGTTCAACAGCCGCGTCTTTCCGGGCATCGACCATCTGGTGGTCGCGAAGAATGACAGAGTGCGGGTGCGAGTCGGCAACCTGACAATGACCAACCATCCCATCCACATGCACGGCTACGACTTCGAGGTGACGTGCACAGACGGCGGGTGGGTCCGTCCGGAGGCACGCTGGCCTGAGGTGACGATCGACATTCCGATAGGTGCGATGCGCGCTTACGAGTTCGATGCGATTTATCCGGGCGATTGGGCGCTTCATTGCCACAAGTCGCATCACACCATGAATGCGATGGGGCACGACCTCAGGACCTTCATTGGCGTGAACAAGAAGGACTTCGCCAAGCAGATGAAGCGGCTTGTGCCGGACTACATGCCGATGGGCAGCGCCGGCATGGCGGACATGGGCGAGATGGAAATGCCCCTACCCGACAACACGCTGCCGATGATGACCGGCTTCGCCCAGTTCGGACCGGTCGAGATGGGCGGCATGTTCACGGTGGTGAAGGTGCGCGAAGGATTATCGGCGGGGGACTACAAAGATCCCGGCTGGTATCAGCACCCGCCCGGCACGGTTGCCTACGAAGTCAGGGGACCCGTTCCAGCAGCCACGCGTGCCCCGTCTCCCACGCCGCAGACAAAGGCGGCGCCCGTCCAGCGCGTCGTCAAGCCAAACGGTCATGGTTCTCACAAGTAAACAGCAGGAGGTAGATATGAAATTGACTGCACGCGTTGCAGCAATCGTCGCCACGGCGATGCTGATGGGCGCCGGGTTCGGCACCGCCTATGGACATGGCGACGAGCACGACACCGCCTACGGTAAGCCGGGCGATCCCAAGAAGCCGGCGAAAATCGTTCAGATCGTGATGCGCGATGCGGACGGAAAGATGCTGTTCAATCCCGACAAGATCAGGGTCAAGAAGGGCGAGCAGATCCGCTTCATGCTGCGCAATAACGGCGTCCAAGATCACGAATTCGTCGTCGGTATACTCGAAGAAAATCTTAAGCACATGAAGGAGATGGAGAAGAACCCGGACATGGAGCACGACGAGCCCAATGCCAAGCGGCTGAAGCCCAATGCAACTGGCGAGATCATCTGGCAGTTCACCAAGGCGGGCACGTTCGACTTCTCGTGCCTGATCCCGGGGCACCGCCAAGCTGGCATGTTCGGCACCATGGTCGTCGAGTGAATTTCAAACAGGAGGGTCACCAAATGTTCAAGCGTCTTTTTCTAGCTGCCGCAGCGTTCACTCTCATGGCCGTGTCGGCGCTGGCTGACGGAAGTATGGTGAAGGCGGAGGTCGTGAAGGTCGACAAGCCGGCCGGCAAGATCACCCTCAAGCACGGTCCGATCAAGAACCTCGATATGGACGCCATGACCATGGTCTTTCGCGTTGCCGATCAGGCGATGCTCGACAAGGTCAAGGCTGGCGACCACATCGAATTCGAAGCCGACCGAGTCAACGGTGCCATCACAGTCACGAAGATCGGCAAGGGACACTGATTTTAGTGACGGGTCATGAACGCCCTCCGCTCACTAGGGGCACTTCTCGTTGGCATGGCGGGTGCGCTTCCTGTTGCGCCCGCCATGGCCGATGATCAAGGCCTCCAGGCTATCTTTCAGCGCCTGCGATGCGTGCCGTCCAAGGTCGTTCGCACAGAACTCGCGGCCGGTGTCACCTCTTATGAGGTGACCTGTAAGGGACAAGCCGACGCTGTCTATATCGTCTGCCAAAAGGCGGAGTGCCGACAGCAGACGAAGCGCCTGAACGGCGTGGAAAAGGAACCGCCGCTTTAGCGTTGCCTCACTGAGTGGCGGCAATAGGCGAAGTGCCAAGCCGGATTCGCCGCTACCGGGCCGACCCATTGTGGGCCGAGCATCGAGGAGAGAATGATCTATCTCGGCATTGGCAGGGATGAACCTGCTTTGACCGTCGATGAGCGTCGCTGGCGTCGCGAGACACGTTCAGCGTGGCTGCGCCTGTGCGTGTTCGGCATTCTGGTCATCAACCTCTTCATGGGCGAGCATGGAGGCAACCTCCTCTTGCATGCCAATGTGGTCATTGGCTACGGGTTGGCGACTGCTCTTGCGCTGACCGTCGCACTTCTCCGGCGGGGGCCATCTTGGCTGCCTAGCGCTTTCACAGTCGTTGACGCCCTGGCGGTGGTCGCGTTGTTCCACGAGCACCTGTTCGCAGCGGGGGACACGTTAAGCCATGCGCTTACGACTACGAATTTGGCCATAGCCTTCGTCTTGCTGAACCATGTAGCGCTTCGCCTGCGGCCGCTCTTGGTGTCGCTCTATGCAGGTCTTGTCGTGGTCGGCTGGCTCTCGCTGCTCTTTGTCAAGAATGCGTTCACTAACTGGCAGGACGCTGAATCCCTTGCCGTGCTCGAAGCCGATACCGCCCTCGCCGTGGCCTTTGCTCTCGCCAGTTTTGTCGCGTTCTTGCTTACCCAGGATCACGACAGCCTGCTCAGAAGTGCTCTCAGGACCGAGCGGCGTCGTCTCGGGCTTTCACGCTTCTTTTCACCTGACGTCGTGACCGAGCTGGAGCGGGGTGGAGTCGCGCTCCATCTGGAGCGGCGGCAAGCCGCGGTGATGTTCGTCGACCTGCGATCCTTTACGGGGTTCGCTGAAGCCGCGTCGGCACAGGACCTCGCGGAGTTGCTCGTCGATTACCGGACGCAAGTCATGCAAGCCGTTTTCGATTGGGGCGGCACCGTCGACAAGTTCATCGGCGACGGCGTTATGGCGGTGTTCGGCCAACCGCAGCCCAAGCCGGACGACGCTGAGCGCGCGATTCGCTGCGCCGTGCACTTGAGTGGACTTCTCGGCGAATGGACATTGAAGCGGCTCCGAGAGGGGCGGCCGGCGCTCGAAGCCCGGATCGGATTGCATGTCGGCCAGGTGATTGGCGGCGTGCTCGAAAGCCGCAATCATCACGAATTCACGGTCCTGGGAGATGCCGTGAACGTGTCTGAGCGGCTCGAGCGGATGGCGAAGACCTTGGACGCGGCGCTGGTGATTTCTGCCGAGACACTTGAACGCGTCCCTGCAATCGCTGCCGAATTGCCCTGGATGTGGAAGGACGGCGTCGAGCTCGAAGGCAGAACTGGCTTGTTGAGGGTGGCCTATCTACCTCGGTGGGCGGACCAAACGACGCTGAGCCAGTCTCGCGGGAAAGTCTCGACCGACAGCGTGCGGTGACAATGCCTGGGCAATCGAAAAGGGCTTCGTCTCGCCGAAAAAAATCGGCGCAGAACCGAGACGCCATCACACTCTTCAAGAGATCACCCTGGATTTCGCTTCTTTTCATATCGGGTGGATTGATCGCCGCAGTGCTGCTTATCGTTGTCCCCTCCATGAGGCCCCCGGCAGTCGATCACACCAATGCCAGAATGGTCGACATCGGAAGTCGAATTTACAGCGCTCATTGCGCCAGCTGCCACGGGACGAAACTCGAAGGGCAGCCGAATTGGCAGGTGCGGCTGGCCAACGGCAAGCTTCCGGCACCACCCCATGATCCGTCCGGCCATACGTGGCATCATTCCGACAAGGTGCTCTTCGACATCACCAAGAAAGGCCCTGCCGCCTACCCCGACGGCTATCAGACAGATATGCCGGCTTTCGGTGGTCGGCTGAGCGACGAACAGATTGCCGCAGTTTTAGCGTTCATCAAGAGCACTTGGCCGATGGAAATCCTGCAGAGACAGCCGAAAACCAGGAACTAGTCTAGGCACGACAATCTGAACGGACCACCTTGTCTGGACGATGCTGTAATGGCGTGGACGTCTTGGATCTGTTGCTTCCAATCGCTTTTGGGTTTGTCGCGCTACTCTATGCGTCTGTAGGGCAAGCGGGCGGCAATGCGCATCTTCTCGATACCGGACACTTGAGATGGATCAAAGCGAGAGGGAACTAAAGGAAGTCATAGATAGCTCAAGACGATATTCGCGGCGAAGTGGATGAGGAAGACCGGCCTATGACCACGAAGGGTCCCCATACGGCTCGTGCGGTGATGGAGGAGACCATGAAGCTCGCTTCGTTTCGCGTTCTGTTCGCGACCTCTGTCTTGCTCCTGCTTGCGGCCTGTGCCGACCAGAGTGTGGTCGCCTCGGCACCGCCCGCGGGCTCCGCAGTGCCGGCGGTCGACCTTGGGGGCTCCTCACGTATTCCGCGCATCGCCAACCGCGCCGGCGAGGGCGAAGGCTATGGAACGGTCCAACCGGCCTCAGCAGGTCATGCTTCCATGCCCCGAATGAGCAACGACGTCAGCACGCCGATGCCTCAAACGTCGATGCCGGGCATGGATCGCAGCGCCATAGGGCATGGGCCGACCCGGTCCATGAACCACTCGGGCGGCAGCACCACACCCGGCGCTGCCGCACAGGTCGCGCCGGCCGGCACTGTGCAAGCGTCCGGCATGGTTAACTCGGCCGACCCGGCCGGTCACAAGATCAGCCTCAATCACAACGCCATTCCATCGATTGGCTGGCCGGCCATGACGATGGAATTTACCGCCGCTCCCTCGGTGGATCTGCGCACGATCAAGCCGGGCGCCCACGTGAACTTCACGATGCAGCAGGGTGGCGATGGCATGTACGTCATCCAATCGGTCACGCCCGCCGGTGGAGGCCACTAATGACCGTCGAATATCCGGTATCGACGCTTGCTCGTCGACGCTTCGTCCAGGGAGTTGCCGCCGCGGGCGCTTTCGCCGCCCTGCAGCCCGGGCGCAGCGCGTTGGCCGCAGGGTCGCAACAGGTCCTGAGCGGCAGCGACATTCAGCTCGAGCTCGGTCAGATGCCCATCAACATCACCGGGCGGGCGATGACCGCCACGGCCATCAACGGCCATGTGCCTGGTCCGATCCTGCGCTTGCGCGAAGGCGACACGGTGACGCTTTCGGTCACCAATCGGCTTCCCTTCACAAGCTCGATCCACTGGCACGGCCTGCGGGTTCCCTCGCCGATGGATGGCGTTCCGGGCTTCAGCTTCAACGGAATCGCGCCGGGCCAGACCTTCGTCTACCGCTTCCCGCTCCGCCAGAGTGGCACCTACTGGTACCACGCGCATGGTCCCGAAGAGCAGACCGGCGTCTATGGGTCGATCGTGATCGAACCAAAAGGCGGCTTCGCCCAGCCCTTTGATCGCGACTATGTGGTCGTGCTGTCGGACTGGAGCGACGAGAGTCCGCTCAAGATCATCAGCAATCTCAAGTTCCAGAGCGACTATTACAACTACAACCGCCGGACCTTGGGCACGTTCATCGAGGACTCGAAGCGCGATGGCGTCGGCCCGACGGTCCAGGACCGCCTGATGTGGGGCAACATGCGAATGAGCCCGACCGACATTCTCGACGTCTCAGGCGCCACCTACACCTACCTCATGAACGGCCAGCCGCCGGCCGCGAACTGGACGGCGTTGTTCCGCCCGGGGGAACGGGTGCGGCTGCGCTTCATCGACGCCGGGACCATGAGCATCTTCGATGTGCGCATTCCTGGCCTGCCCATGACGGTGGTGCAGACCGATGGCAACGATATCGTGCCGGTGACCGTCGATGAATTCCGCATCAGTCCGGGGGAGACGTATGACGTAATCGTGCAGCCAGCGGAGGTGCGCCCCTTCACGATCTTCGTGCAAGCGCAGGACCGCACGGGGTTCGCCCGCGGGACCCTCGCCCCAAGAGCGGGCATGAGCGCTGCCATTCCCGCCATGGACTCACGGCCGATGCGCACCATGGCCGACATGGGCATGGAACATGGCGCCGCGGGGGCCGGAGGCAGAGCGCTCGGCGCCGCTGGCGGGACGGCGCATGGCGGCACGAGCGGTCCGGGTTCGAGCAACAGCATGGCCGGGATGGACCACAGTTCGATGCCGGGCATGCAGCAGGGCGCGATTCCGACCACAAATGCCGCTCCAGCAGGCCAAGGGGCGATGGGCGGCATGCCGCAAGACACAGGAGCTGCCCGGCTCGAAGGCCGTGTCGGCGTGGACAACGTCGCGATGGCTCCCAAGAACCGGCTCTCCGAGGCTGGGGACGGACTCGACAACAACGGCCGCCGGGTGTTGCTTCTGACCGATCTGCGGTCGCCCAAGCGCGGCAACGACCCGCGACCTCCGACGCGTGAAATCGTGCTGCACCTGACGGGCAACATGGACCGCTTCATGTGGAGCTTCGACGGCACGAAATTTTCGGATGCCGCGCCGATCATGCTTCGGCTGGGGGAGCGAGTGCGCTTCACGCTGATCAATGACACGATGATGGATCATCCCATGCACCTGCATGGCGTGTGGAGCGAGCTGGAGAACGGGCAGACCGATTACCGCCCCTACAAGCACACCATCCTCGTGAAGCCGGGAGAGCGGCTGAGCTTTCTGGTGAGCGCGGATGAACCCGGCCGCTGGGCCTTCCATTGCCATCTCCTCTACCACATGGAGCTCGGCATGATGCGAGAGGTGCGCATAACATGACAAAGGTCGGTGCGGCGCTTTACGCGACTGTCATGCTCGCCGGCCTGGTGGGCGGCGCCCGCGCCCAACAGCTCCTGCCAGCCGACCAGGCCCAACCGCACACCATGCCGAAGATGCTGGACCAGAGCATTTTCGCCCACTTGCTGTTCGACCAGCTGGAGGGGCGGTTCGGTTTCAACCAGGGGAATACGTTCCGCTGGGAGGCGCAGGGTTGGCTGGGGACCGACGAAAACAGGATCTGGCTGTTGAGCGAAGGCCGCTACAGCGACAACCAACTCGACGACGGCATCCAGCAACTGTTCTACGGCCGCGCCATCACCACCTACTTCGATGCCTTGGTCGGCGTCCGGTACGATCTGGATTCGTTGCCGGGCCGCGGCTGGGGGGCCGTCGGCATCCAGGGCCTGGCGCCGCAATTCTTCAAGGTGTCTGCCATCGGCTATGTCAGCGGTGAAGGTCACCTCGCGGCGCGTCTCGAGGCCAGCTATGACTTGCTGATCACGCAGCGACTGATCCTGCAGCCGCAAATCGAGCTCAATTTCTATACCAAGGACGACCCGGCGCGCCGGATCGGCGCCGGGCTGTCGGAACTCGATGTGGGACTGCGCCTTCGCTACGAGATCACGCGACAGTTCGCGCCCTACGTCGGCATTACGTACCTGGGCCAATACGGCGCCACGGCCAATTATGTCAGTGCCGCCGGCGGATCAACTCAACAGGTTCGCTTCACGGCTGGCGTCCGCACTTGGTTTTAGAAAGCCGCCGGATGCTTGAGATGGATCAAAGCAGCGGCGCATGGAAAGCTCATAGATACTGATGCCGACATATATCGGCGCAAACGGACGGAGGTTTGCTATGATCACCACTGGAAAGACCGCCATAGCTGCGGGCTTGGCCTTCGCGATCGGTGCGCTCAGCTTTGCGCAGCTTGGTTTTGCCCAGCAGTCGAACTCCGGCGCGAGTGGCGTGCAGAGTCCCTCCGCAAGTCAGCCAATTGGACGTGATGACTGGGTCCGCCAGCCGGGCGACCAGCCCGGTCCCCGCTCAGGTATGGGTATGCATGGCGGCCCAGCGCCACAGTCCATGGGAGGCGGACAGCACATGGGAAGTGGGCAGCACATGGGAGGTGGCACGGTTCCCGGCCCTGGCACGCATGGCCACTCCTCGTCTCCGAAAGCAGGTGAGACGAAGGAACTGCAGGACAAGCACAGTATGCCGGCGACGCCGAGTCATTCCTCAGGCTCGACCAAGTGAACTCCCTCAAGAATCCGGGCGGCCGCGAGGACGCCCGGACTTTTGGAAGCGAGTAGGCCTGGTCGGCCCGGTTTCGCTGGCGATGTCCGACAACAAGTTGGTCGCTCCAAGGAGGGCGAGATGGGTCCCAGCGGCTTCTGGAAGAGCGTATGCGGGAAGAGCGTCGCTCGCCGGCGACTGATGGCGATGCTTTCGCTGCTGATAGTCGCGACCGCAGGAAGGGCTATGGCCGACGACCTGAATCAGGTGTTCGTGCGTGCGGATGGCCTTGTTGTCTATTTCGCAGTGGTACCAGCCGCTTTCGCCCTCGAGCATCCTGTGGATCACACCGGCCGCGACATGCACAGGAATGGACCGGACGGCCGCTACGTCCATCACCTCATGGTGGCGGTGTTCGATTCGGCCACCGGCGTTCGGATCACGAATGCCAATGTGACCGCGGTCGTGCAAGGCGCCCCCAGGCCGTCAGACGGCCGGGTAAGGCTCGAGTCGATGGCGGTCGGAGGGGCTCAGGCCTATGGCGGGCTGGCAACGCTGCCTCCGCGCCATCGCTATCGCATCGAGATCGAAGTGGTCCGCCCCGGCGCTGCGCCGGTGCGTGCCACCTTCATGCATCAGCATTTGCAACCCTGAGCGAGATAACTGATGGGTTTCCCGCTCCGTTCTGACGCAGCGTGACAGTGCAGAGAGACAACACCGCCGTATTTCAGGGTGGCGGTCAAATTCGCGATGATGTCTGGGTATCAGCAAGCGGAACTCGAGAATCTGAGGGACGAACATCCGACACCGCCGGCAGCGACCAATGTGTGTCATCCAGCAGGTTGTCACTACTGAGCCGACGAGGTGACGGCTAATGGCAAACGCGACCGATTCGAATAGATCCGCGACGCGGCGGCGCCAGATGCCCTTGCTCATGATGCTGGTGACGGCCTTCGGGGTTGTCGCTGCGGTAGCGAGCGTCTCCTATTTGCTCCTGCTGTACGGCGCGACTGCCACGACACAACGGATGCTGCATGACCGCACGCAGCGACTGGTGGACGACGAAGCCCGAAGCGTCAGGGAATTGCTCAACCCTATCGTCGCCGAAATTGAGCTTTCGTCCATTATCGCCGGCGTCCCACAGGAAGGACGCGACTCAAGCGATCGTTTGGCAGAAGTCCTGAGCCTGGCAATGATTCGGATGCCGGGGGTCGTGATGGCGGAACTCGTCCGCACGGATGGGCACGCCCATCGCGTCCTTCGCACTCCTGACGGACCCGCCTGGCGTGACGAATCGCTTCGGGCAGAGCCGTCTCCGAAGCTTCTGCAAGGCATGTCGTGGCAGGCTGAAACTGGAGTTTTCTGGAGCCCGCCGCTCTGGAGCTCCGAGGTCGGACAGCCGGTGATCAGGGTCGGTGCGCCAATCAAAGGTGCCCATGCAGGGTTTGCCGATGCTCTCGTGGCAACCGTGGCGTTGGGCGAACTTTCAGAGCGGATATTGGAGTCAGGAAATGAGGGCAACGGCGGCAATTTCATACTTGTCGGCCATGACAAGGTGTTGGCCCACCGGCGAATGATTGCTCCCCGAGGACTGGGCCTTTCGGAACAAGCGCCCCTGCCAAGGATCGATCAAGTGGGCGACCCGGTGTTGGCAGCGATCTGGAACAAGCCGGCGCCAAGCATGTGGTTCGATCAGGACCTTCATGAGCTCGGGCATGTCGCCGACGTATCTGGCCGGCGATGGCTTTTCGTGCATCGCCTCGTTTCGGGCTACGGCCCCGAACCCTGGTACATCGGTCGATACCTGCCGGTTGATGAGGTCACCGGCCCCTTTCAAAACCTCGGAACAGGCGCTCTGGTCGGCGCTGCAACCTTGATTTTCGCGTTCCTGCTGGCAGCAGTCATCAGTTTCCGGGTGAGCAGGCTCATCGGCACAATCACCTCAGCCGCCAAGTCGATGGGGCAACTGGATTTCGACCAAGTCCACTATCAATCATCGCGCGTCCGCGAGATAGACGATGCAGGCTACAGCCTGGACCGGGCCCGAGCGGCCCTCAGGTGGTTCGGCGCATACGTGCCGAAAAGCCTCATTGCCCGGATCATGCAGGCTGGTGAAGCGGCGTTGGTTTCGCGGAAGCAGCTGGTAACCGTGCTGTTTAGCGATATCGTCCAATTCTCGCAGATCACTCGCGGTTCGCCCGTGGGCGAAGTCGCCGACATGCTCAATCAGCATTTTGCAATCCTCGGAGCCTGCATCGAGCGAGAAGGCGGCCTCATCGACAAGTTCATCGGTGACGCTGCCATGGCGACGTGGGGCAGCCTCTCAGGAAGGGACGATCAGGCTGATTCTGCGGTGCGCGCCGCTCTCGCCATCGTCACCGCATTGAAGGCTGACAACGCCACACGACGGCGAGCGGGCAAGTACTCGATCAGGATCCGGATCGGCATCCACACCGGGCCCGTTCTGGCTGGCAACATCGGCTCGCCAGGACGTGTGAATTACACGGTAGTAGGAGATGCCGTGAACATCGCTCAACATCTCGAGCAGGCTGGCAAGGATGTTATGGCTGCCGAAGATGAGGTCATTGTCCTGGTAAGCGCCGACACCGTAGCGTTGTTGCGAGATCGGACCCTTGTTGACCTGTTTCGTGGCATGCCCATCGCATGCCACGATGAAGCGGGAAACGAACTCGTCCGCTACTTTCGTTTGTCCGATGATCAGTTGAGGGCTACCCAATCAGGTGTGCCGGGATGAGGTTGTCCCGCCGCGCAAAGCAGAGTCAGATTGCCTGCGTTCAAGGAGCGACATTCTCATCGCGGGATCTCACATCGGCACCGCCCTAACCCTGCCAATGGCGTCGTGACGCCTGCTCTGACTCACTGTATGAAATTATCGCACGCTCAGGTCGGCGATGCGGCTGAAGGCGGCCTGGCTGCCGGTGCCCTCACGTCAGCCTCCCGCTCCTTGGAGCCACCAAGTAAAGCGAGATGACCGCCGAACGCGAGATTGAGCATGCGCACAATGCGGGAATAGATAGTTTCAACTAAAGGACGTCGATCAGCCGAACAGCGTCGGCGCCCGAATGGTACTCCCAAACAGAGGGTAGGCAATCGAGACAATTCAGCTCTCGGCCGAGCCCGCGGTTCTCCAATGAGCCAAGGGTCCAAATTGACCAGTGCCCTCACTGTGCTTTCACCTGCCCACTTCTAAATCTTGCGTATGGGTCTCGGTTCTCTTCTTTTCATGCAGGCGCGATTATCGGAGTTGCCCTCCTGGTATCCGCGACTCTGACAGACTTCCGCATCGGTACGAGAAGGTTGTCCGTATGGCTGCTGGCACCCGGCAAGAGGCAAGAGTCTACCAAGAAGCCCGGCAAAGACTAGTATTCGAAGCATTGGTCTTTCGGCGACATTCAGGAATAGATGATGGCCACAAGACGGCCGCCAATCGCATCGCTCGCAGTGATTGCGCCCGCTCGCCAAACTGGAAAAGACAGTTCTGATGGAAGCTACGATGCACTGGTGGCACGTTCTTTGCTTCGTGCTTGGCAATGTTGATGTTGCATTGGTGAGCCTCGGCGACGTAGGGCCGAATTCCTTGCCGATGATTGTGGCCATGGATTTGATCCATCTCAAAACCATCGGGTGCCCATCTGGCATCCGTTTAAAGAATCGTTGGTCGCCGCGCTCCTTGACCAAATCGATCTCCAAACACAAGGGGAGAACGAGTTCATGAAGGTTCGTAATTTCTTGATCATCACGCTCGGCGCCGTGGCACTTGCGGCGTGCGGGCCGATGTCGACGGGAACCGTCAAGGATCTCAACGTCCGTGACTGGATCGGCCACAGCTCGGCCCATCTCATCCAATCCTGGGGAAAGCCACACCACGACGATCCGACGGCCGATGGTGGCAGGGCGATCGGTTACCTCATCACCAATCAGGCGGTGACGGGACCGAAGTCGCAGGTCTTTTTCCAGGCGAGGAACTGCATGATCAACTTCACCGTCGATCGAAATGGCATCATCGACGATGCGACAGCGACCGGGTCGAAGTGCACGATCGGTCCGCATGGCGAGAAGCATCCGCCAGCCAGCAAGACGTAAGCTACGACCTGTTGGAAGGCCGCTAACGCACGCAAGATTTCGGAAGTAATCGATAGGTACGGTGGTTTCCGAACTCTGCGCGGCTTCTCGTTGCTATTTGTGGAAACGTGCGCCCTTTGCAGCCACCCAGATGAGCAATCGTAAGCGTCCGGTGTAGGCCGCCTTTTGGCTGAGGTCCGCGCGTGAGAGATATGCGCCCGTTAATTGGCGAGTTAGCGGGCATCCATGACGACAGTAACGGTTCTCTCTGGCCCTGAGCGGCGTCGGCGGTGGTCGCCGTCGGAGAAGGCGCGGATCGTGGCGGCGAGTTACGCGCCGGGCGCGACGGTTACGGAAGTGGCGCGGCGCCACGATGTGCATGCGAACCTGCTTCACCATTGGCGCCGGCAGGCGAAGCGGGCGGCCGAGGTGGGCGATGGCATGAAGCTGTTGCCGGTGACGGTGACAGCGCCGGTCAAGCGGGTGGCGGCATCGGGCTCGATCGAGATCGAGCTTGGCGATGCGGTACGGGTGCGGGTCGATGCGGCGGTCGACGAGGCGGCGCTGGGCCGGGTGCTGCGGGTGCTGCGCCGATGATCGGGTTGCCGTCGGAGACCCGGGTTTGGCTGGCGAGCGGGGCGACGGACATGCGCCGCGGCTTCGACGGTTTGGCGCTGGTGGTGCAGGAGACGCTGAAGCGCGATCCGCACTGCGGGCACCTGTTCGTGTTCCGCGGCAAGCGTGGCGGGTTGATCAAGGTGCTGTGGCACGACGGCCAGGGACTGTGCCTGCTTTCCAAGCGGCTGGAGCGCGGTCGCTTCGTGTGGCCGCGGACGGAGGGCGAAGCGGTGACGATCAGTGCCGCGCAGCTCGGCTACCTGCTGGAAGGAATCGACTGGCGCCTGCCGGACAGGACATGGCGGCCGCAGGTTGCAGGCTGATGCGACATGACGACTCGGCAGGCGTCAAGTTCGTTGCCTCGGTCGCGGGCGCCGCCACAATGGCGATGTGACGGGACCGACCGCTGAACCTCTGCCGGACGACATCGACGCGCTGAAGGCGCTGATCGTGGCACAGCGTGCGGCGCTGAGGCTGGCCGAAGCGCGCGCCGCGACGGCCGAGAACGAGGCCAGGGCTCGGGGTCTGGAGATCGAGAAGCTGCGCCACATGATCGCCAGGCTGCGGCACGAGCGGTTCGGCCAGTCGTCGGAGCGTCGTGCGCTGCTCGACCAACTCGAGCTGCAGCTGTTCGAGCTCGAGGAAGATGAAGCTCAGGCCGAGGCTGCGGCAGAGGCGAGCAAGCCGGCCGAGACGCCGGGCGTGGCCGTGCAGTCGTTCGATCGCCGCAAGCCGGCGCGCCGGCCGTTGCCGGAGCGTCTCCCGCGCGAGCGCGTGGTTCACCCGGCTCCCTCTTCCTGCCCATGCTGCGGCGGGACGCTGCACAAGCTGGGCGAGGATGTGACCGAGATGCTGGAGCTGGTGCCGCGCCAGTGGAAGGTGATCCAGCATGTGCGCGAGAAGTTCTCGTGCCGCCGCTGCGAGAAGATTGCCCAGCCGCCGGCGCCGTCGCACCCGATCGCGCGCGGCCGCGCCGGCCCGGGCCTGCTGGCGCACGTGCTGTTCGGCAAGTACGGCCTGCACCTGCCGCTCAGCCGCCAGAGCGCCACCTATGCCCGCGAGAGGGTGCCGCTCGATGTGTCGACCCTGGCGGACTGGGTCGGCGCTTCGGCGGCGACCCTGATGCCGCTGGTCGAGGCGATCCGCGCCCACGTGTTCGCGGCCGAGCGCATCCATGCCGACGAGACCACGGTGCCGGTGCTCGACATCGGCAAGACCCGCACCGGGCGGCTATGGACCTACGTGCGCGATGACCGGCCGTTCGCCGGCGCCGACCCTCCGGCAGCCGCCTACTTCTACTCGCCCGATCGCGGCGGCGTGCACCCCGAGGAGCATCTGGTCTCCTACGCCGGGCTGATGCAGGCGGATGCCTACGCCGGCTTCAACCGGCTGTACGAGGCCGGCCGCAAGCCGGGACCGATCGTCGAGGCGGTGTGCTGGGCCCATGCGCGGCGCAAGTTCTTCGACCTCGCACGGCTCAACAAGGTGCCGATCGCGATCGAGGCGGTGGCCCGCACCGATGCCCTGTTCGACATCGAGCGCGAGATCAACGGCAAGCCATCATTGGAACGACAGTGCGTGCGGCAGGAGCGCAGCCGGCCGCGGGTCGAGGCGCTGGAGGCTTGGCTGCGCGAGCAGTACGACAGGCTGTCGCCCAACAGCCAGGTCGCCAAGGCGATCGCCTACAGCCTCAACCGCTGGGACGGCCTCGCCCGCTTCCTCGACGATGGCCGCCTGTGCATGACCAACAACGCCGCAGAGCGGGCGCTGCGCGGCATCGCCGTCGGCCGCCACAACTGGACCTTCGCAGGCTCCGACAATGGCGGCCGCCGAGCCGCCGCCATCTACACCCTGATCGAGACCGCCTTATGCCGCGCGCGGCATAAGGCGGTTTATGCCGCCCGCCGAACTATGCCGAGCGGTTGTCGGAGCAACCCGCCGTTTGCAGGGATCTGCGGCCGGTTGAGTGGATATCGCCGCGGTTCCATTCGGCATAGTCCGGCGATTCACAGTGCCTCGAGGAAAGTGAGCAGGCGGTCGCTCGGCTGGAAGCGGGTTCGCTTGCCACGCTCGTAAGGCTTGAGCTTCGCGAGGGCCGCTTCTTTGAGTGCGAGATGGGCATGCAGGTAGGTCTGAGTCGTCTCGATCGACTCATGACCGAGCCAGAGCGCGATCACGGAGCAATCGACGCCCGCTTGCAGCAGCTCCATCGCAGCGCTGTGCCTCAGCACATGTGGCGACAACCGTTTGGTCGCCAATGATGGATATCTTTGGCTGGCGACGCGGACGTGCTTGGCCAGGAGGGACTGGACGCTGTCGGCGCTGAGCCGGCCCCCGTGCACGTTGGGGAACAACGCGCTTGCGTCGTGTCGTGCCGGTTCCTTGAGCCATGCCTGGAGGGCGCTCCGTGCGTGTGAGGTCAGGGGCGTGCACCGTTCCTTTCGCCCTTTGCCGACGCATCGCACATGTGCGCCGGCGCCGAGATGGATGGCAGCCCTGTCGAGGTTGATCAGCTCGGACAGGCGCAAGCCAGTCTGGGCTGCGAGCATCAGCATGGTGTAGTCGCGCCGTCCGAGCCATGTCGTGCGATCGGGAGCGGCAAGGATCGCCTCGATCTCGGGTCGTGTCAGGAACTGGACCTCGCGCTTGTCGTGGCGCTTGGTCGGTATCGCGAGGACTCGCTGGATAAGGGCACTGTGGGCCGGTTCCTCGAAGGACACGAACCGGAAGAAGGAGCGAATGGCCGTCAGGCGCAAGTTGCGCGTCCTGACGCTGGCGCCCCGCTTCGTCTCGAGATCAGCGAGGAAGGCGCTGATGAAAGGCATATCCAGATCGTCGAGGGCCAGGGCCGACGGGGCCTTGCGCAGCCGCGCCTGTGCAAACCTGAACAGCAGCCGGAACGTGTCCCTGTAGGATGCGATCGTGTTGGCGCTCACATTGCGCTGATGCATGAGCCGCTCGGTGAAGTAATGCTCGATGAGCGGGGCGATGTTGCAGCTCGGCTTCATCGCTTGGCCTCCCACCGTCGATCGAGGCGCCGCGCTGCCTCTTCCATCAACTCCGGACAGGCTGAGAGGTACCAGTAAGTGTCGCGCACGCAGGCATGACCGAGGTAGGTGGAAAGCACCGGAAGCTGCCGCTCGACATCGCTTCCCTCGCGATACAAGCCGAGAAGCGTCCGGATGGCGAAGCCATGCCGGAAGTCGTGCACGCGAGGCCCGCTGTGGTCACCCGGGCGTCGCAGACCGATCTCACGGGACAAGCGCCAGAAGACACGATGCACATACTGGTGCAGCAATCGACCGCCGCGCTCGGCGACGAAGAAGTGCGGGCCGCAGCGAGATCCAAGATGAGCATCCCGCCGCTCGGCGTAACGGAGCAGAGCTTGGCGGACCGTCGGGTGCAAGGGCACGAGGCGCGACTTGCCGAACTTGCTCTGTCGAACCGTCAGCACGCCCTCGTCGAGGTCGACGTCGCCGCGCTGAAGCCCGATTGCCTCGGACAGACGCATGCCTGTCACCGCGATCAACCCGAACAGATGATGATAGGTCCATCGCCGTAGTCCCTTTGCAGGCGGCAGGGTCAGCGCCGCCGCCAGTAACGCCTGGATCTCCGCATCGCTGTACACATAGGGCTTGGCGCGCCTCAAGCGCGGCAACATCCCGGTGGGCGGCACCTCCGTCTTCGGATCGGCGTTCGCGACATGGCGCGCGAAGCCGCGCACGTCGGTCAATCGCAACGCCCATGAGGCATGCCGATCGGGCGGCAATGTCGCCCAGCTCATGGCCAGCTTGGTGGTGATGGTCGTGGCTCTGCGCTTCTCCATGAAGGAGATGAATCCGGCGAGTCGCCGCGCCTGATGCTGGTACTTGTATCCAAGCCCTTGGCGCATGCTCAGATACCGCTCGAGCGCGGATCGCAGGCCGCTCATTGCACACCTCCCGGCCACGGCAGGCTCAATCTTCGCAGCGCCTCGATATCCACCTTCGCATAGATGCGCGTGGTGTCATGGCTCTCGTGCCGCAGCAGCTGGCCGATCTCCGACAAGGTCGCGCCGGATCGAAGAAGCTCGGTGGCAAGGCTGTGCCGGAAGATATGGGCGCCCTGGTGTGCGTAGCCACGGATGCCGGCGCGCTCGAGAGCGGTCCTGGCGATCATCGTAATCGCGCAACCGGAGGCAAAGCCCGTGTGGGGTGCCAGCGTGCGCAGAAACAGCCGGCGACACGACGACGTCGGGCGGCCATCGCGCAGGTAAGCGACGACAGCCACGCCGACATCTGGAGGCATCGGCATCCGCGCTCGTTGCCGCCCCTTGGCGCGAACGAGCATCTCGCCGGATCGCCAGCCGATATCATCCAGGGTGAGGGTCACGATCTCGCCGGCCCGCAAGCCGAGCCTGGCCAGCATCAAGAGGATGGCGTAGTCCCGCCGCCCGATTGCTGTCGTTCGATCGCACCCATCGAGGACCTGCTGAACCTGCCGGGCGGACAGATAGGTCGGCAGGCTGGCGAGCTTCCATCGCCTGATCGACGGCACGCAGCCGGCCAGAGTGAGCGGATTCAATCCTCGATGATGGAGGTATCCGAGGAATGCGCGCAGCGACCAGCACATTGCTTTGCCGGACCCTGGACTCCAATCCCGGGCGTGATGCTCGATGTAGCGGGTGACGTCCTCCTGGGTGATCTTGCCGAGATCGCTGGCGCCGGCAGGACATACCTCACCCAGGAACCGGCGGATGATCGGCAGGTGACGGATGATGGACTTCGGCGCCAGCCCGCGTTCTCGTCGCAGATAATCGCCGAACTCCTCGAATATCCGGTCCCGCGGAGTCATCGGTGGCAGCGCCGTCGGCGCGATCGTACCCGCCTCGCGCAGCACCGACAGCAGCCGCTTTAGCGCAGCCCGGTCGCCCGGCTGGAGGGACTGCTTCCCCGCCCGGTGCCGAAGGTATCGCTCGATCATGCGTTCATCGAGGTCGGTCAGCTCGGCACGGCTTCTTGCCATCCAACTCAGGAGATCGCCGACCACGTGGAGACACCGCCATGTGCCCCGGCGAGCCAGCCCGTCTCTGACGAGACGGGTCGCGTAGAGTTCGACGAGCTGTCCGTGTGGTCCGCTCTTCAGGCGCCGGAATAGCCGGCTCCTGCGCAAATACTCTTCTGCAATCATCCTGTTCTCCGCTGTTGAGCGCGGAGGCACAGGACGAACTATGCCGAGCTCATCACAGGCCGATCGTGACGAATCCTGGGAAGCATGAGTTCACTCGGCATAGTTCGGCGGGCGGCATAAACCGCCAAGCTCAATGATGTGGATCCGCAAGCTTGGCTCTCTGACATGCTGACCCGCCTACAGGATCATCCGGCCAAACGCATCGCCGAGTTGCTGCCCTGGAGCTGGAAGCATCAGCCGCTCCAAAAGGCCGCCGCGTAGATCTTCGTTCAGACCAAGCTCATACATTCAACGACGATCTTCGCGGCCTTGGCCGGACGCGTACGAGCAATCAACGGATGCGACTGTCCAATTGGCGTTGGCAGCACCGCCTCGAACTCTAGCCGAGCCGAGGCGGTTGTTCCTTAGGCAATGCTTATCTCATTGGTTTCGACATCGGGGCGTCCGCTGGCATCGGCATCAGGCCGTGCACCATCTTTTGCTGATCCGCGGTCAGGAGCTTTCCGGCGTCGCCGACGGCGCGGATGAACGTCAGTCGCTGGTCCGACTTCAGCTTTTCGATCTCACGGACCTTGCTCTCGATGGCGGCTGCATCGGGCTGCTCTGCCGCGGTCAGCGTCCAAAGCGCCTCTTCGGCCTCGGCTATCTTGCGTTGTGTCGTTGCTTGCGCGCTCAGGGAGCGCTGCTTGATGGCGTTCAGGCCAGACCTTTGCTCAACGTTGAGGCCAAGCTTGTCGGCATAGTCAAGGAAGAAGCCCGTGCTCCCGACATGATAGAGATGGGAAGCGCCGGGGAAGCCCGGCAGGGCCGATGGCATCGCCATGGTGGTTCCGGCGCCAGGCGCCATGCCCATCGCGCCCATCATCTTGTCCATGCCCATCATGCCGCCGCCACCCATGCCCATGCCGCCCTGGCCGGCACCGCCCATGGCCTTGTCGTCCATGCCCATCATTCCATCGCGACCCATGCCCATGCCGCCCTGGCCCATACCGCCCTGCCCCGCGCCACCTTGGCCCATGCCAGATGATTGCGAGGGGGCCGCAGTCCCGTGCTGTGCCAACCGTATCGTCGCCGTGGGATTGGTGTGGTTGGGAGACACAGCGGCAGGCTTCGTGTCAGCCAGTACGCCGCCGGCAGCCAGGGCAATCAGGCTGGTGGCAGTGAGGCTCAGCAAGGCTGTCTTTGACATGGAAGCTCTCCATCGGCTTGAGGTCACTTTCTCAGGGTGATGCTCTCAGGACGGAAATTCCTTCGCCTTGATCTACCTCAAGTGTTGCGCGATCGCAGTCAGTGGTGCTTGTACCACCCGACACCACGAATATCGTTCCAGGCGTCGGTCTGGTGGCAGAGATAGCATTGTTCGACACGCGCATGGTGCTGGCCTGCCACCATCATCGAAATCATGTGGAAATGATGCATATAGTGACTTGGCGGTGCCTGGTGGCATTGCGCGCATTCGGTCGAACTGGGCGAAGGATGCTGGAAGCCGGCAATCCGCCAAGTTGCGGTGACATGACAGTCCGCACATTCCCGTCCGAACAGGTCGCGATGCGGGCTTCTGTTGCTGTGGCAACTGAAGCAATCGAGCGTTCCCGGATCGGCCGGCGACCTGTTCAGTAGGCTTGAAAGCCATTGGGCATCCGCAGGACGGCCGGCTTGCTCGAGCCGTCTCGCCCGGCCGATCGCGATCAACGCGTTGTGATCCATCCGGGTCGGCCGCACGCCTCTCTGATGCTCGACGTGGCACGCTCCGCAGGATTGGATGGTTGAATGAAAGGCCGTCGATTGACGGGCGAGCGTGACGGCGTCAGTGGCATGACAGGAGATGCAAGCGCTCGCCTCGATGCCGCGCGTCGGTGTATGGCAGGTCTCGCATTTGTCGGACAGAAACGCGTGCTTGGCAGAGAGCTCACCGGGTCTCACCAGATCCGGCCATTGCGGCACGGCGGCCGAACCTTGCCGGTAGACCGTGCCAATCACGGCTGCGGCGCCGGCGATCGTGGCCGTGACCAGGATCAGGTAGGCAAGCGCCTTCCAGTTCATGGAAGCCACCGCAGGCCGTAATAAACGCCGCTGCCGATGTGCAGCAGCAGCAGTCCATAGAGGACGATCGAGGCGATGGTATGCACCACCATCCAGCGTCCCGTGATGCGCTTGGCGGTTTCGCGAACGGTGAGAGAATATTCGGTATCCGCGATGGCATCGACGAGACGCAGGATCGGCACGTCCGGCGCCGTTGATGGGATCCCTGACGCTGCGCCGAGGCGAAGCGCTATGCGATCGTAGGCGGACCGCAAGATGCCGAGCAAGGCCTGTTGCTGGCGCACCTCGGCGCCAAGGTGGCCAAGGTAGTAGCGGCCGACAAAGCCTGTGCCAACGACCACCAGGATGTCGACCACCAGCGCGATTCCGAGGGCGTTTCGATAATTGTGGCCCGAATGGAGGATCGCGAACAGGGCCGCCAGCAGCCCGCCATAGATGTGCAGGCTGAGCAGGCGCCCCAGCGAGACATGCCGCGTCACGCGCGCCTTCAGCCATCCGATGTACTTGATTGCTGGATAAAGGAGCACCAACAGCATCAGGCTCGCCGCCGCAATGCCCAAGACCCCGCCGGCTAGGCTTCCCGGAAAACGCGGCGCGACATGCAGCAGGTAGCCAGGCGCCAGGAAGAGCAGCAGCGTTCCCAGAGCGAGCACGATGACCCTTTCCTTGTCGCTCATGTCAGGCGTCGACCGTGACATTGCCAAGTGATCGCGCCTGGCAGGCGAGGATCGTGCCGGAAGCCTTGTCCTCATCGGTCAGGGCGTCCTGGACTTCCATGGTTACCTGGCCCGCCAGGAGCTTGGTCTTGCAGATGCCGCAGGTTCCGACCCGGCAGGAATAGTCGATCGGCACGCCGATCGCTTCGGCCACTTCGAGCACCGTCTTGTCGGGCGGCAGGGGCGCGGCCTTGCCGGACCGGGCAAACGACAGCGTCGCCGTGGCAGGGCCCGCCTCGGCTTCCCGCGTTCCGGGCGGGACGTCGTCGGTCTCGACCTTCTGCAGAAGCTCAGTGACCGCCGCCGGCGGTGCCGGTGCGGGCGATGGTCGCGGCGGCGGCGCCAAGCCCATGGCGGGGCCGAACGCTTCGGTTTTGATCTGGTCGGGCGGCACCCCGAGCTCGGCCAAGACACGGCGGATGGCATCCATCATCGGCGGCGGTCCGCAGAGGTGGATCCGTCGCCTCTCGATGCCCGGCACCGCGTGGACGATGGCATCCTTGCTGAGCTGGCCTTCCAGGCCCATCCAGGCTGTCCCTTCGGACCGCGCGGCCACGGCAGCCGCGACGTGCAGCTTCGGCCATCGACGCTGGAGATACTCGAGTTCCTCGCGAAAGATGAATTCCTCGGTATTGCGGACCGCACAGACGAGGAAGATCTCGCCCGGCCATGTCATGTCGGTGAGATAGCGGATGACGCACATCATCGGCGTGATGCCGACGCCGCCGGCGATCAGCACTATGCTGTCGGCGTTGCCGCCATCGAACGTGAAGGCACCCGATGGGCCTCTGACCTGCAGCGTATCGCCGACGGACACCCTGTCGTGCAGGTAGCGCGAGAATTCGCCGTCGTCCTCCCGCTTGACGGTGATCTCGACGTAGGACGTGCGGGTCGGCGGCGAGGCGATGGAGTAGGACCGCCGGATGGCCTTGCCGTCGACCATCGCCGAGAATGTCAGGAATTGGCCGGGCACGAAAGAGAAGGGAATGCGCGCGCCTTCCGGCGCCACGAGCCGAAACGTCTTCACATGAGGCGTCTCGCGGTGGATGGCAGCGACGCGCATCGCACCCGACCAGGTACTGCTCCTTGGCGGCGCAATCCGCGGCGGCGGGGTCGGCTCGGCGGTCCTCGACGGTGCCGGCGGCGGCGCAGGCATCGCCTGTCCAACCGGGCGCGGGGCTGCGGCCGAAGCGCTGGTCAGCCGATTCACCAGGGCAATCGAGCGACGGTGACGGCCGGCCGCCATCGCCGCCAGGGCAAGCGCGAACAGGGCGACCGCCGCCATGGAAACGAAGTGGAACCAGGTAAGCCCAAAGGGCCCGACGGAACCTTCGGCCGACGTTTGGACAGGCGGGAGGTTCATCTGGTCGCGGAACCAGGTCAGCGCGATCTGACGCGGTGCCTGGCCTTCCGCCAGGGCACGCAAGCCCGCCGTGCCGCTTTCCAGCTCGGCGAGCGCGGCGCGCTGGCGCGTGACGGCCGCCGACATGGCGGCGGTGTCGTTGTTCATCATCGCCCGGTGGTAGTCGTCGTACGCCTTGACCAGCGCGGTGTTGCCCGCGTTGACGCGAGCGCGAGCGTCAGCCTCGATCCTGGCGCGAGCTTCCGGTGTCATCGCCGGCAACTCCATGAGCTGAGGATAGAGCTGCTTTTGGGGCGGCCCGCCCATCATCGCTCCCATCGCCTCCATCATCCCGCCGGGGGCTGCGGGACCGGCGTTCGGGCCTGGAGACGGTGTTGCCGGCTTGCCGGGTTCCGATGGCGCCGGCGGTTGACCCTCATGATGCGGCGCGTGGGGATCGGGCGCCTGTGCGCCGACCGGAGCCTGGCCGAGGACAATCGTCGCGACCATCAGCGCCAAGCCGTAGCCGTATCTGCCACTTATGCGAACTGATGTTGGCCGTGGTCGCTGTGGCATGCCCATTCACCTGCTGCAGCATACATCCGTTGCATGATCAGGTGAACTAGCCCGACAGCGTTTGATCCTGATCAAAGACGGGACTTCGATCGGCGCCACACGTGCACTACCCGGTTGATATGGATCAACGCGCCCCAGGCCGACGGACAACAAGCTATCAGCTGAACATGGGCCGCTGGCATGCCGCGGTCCAGTCGGGAGGCAGCGTGGATCGAGACAACAGCGCCCAGCGGCGCTCAAAGAGCTTTCTGCTGCCGATCGACGACAGGGAGTTCATTCTCTCCGACGAGATGCGGCCGTTGCGCTTTGCCATGGAGTACGCCAAGGCCGAACAGGCACTCCGCAAAGCTTGCATCTGCTCGACAGTGGTCGTCTTTGGCAGCGCGCGTGCGCCGTCGCCGGAACATTTGGAGACGCTGCGCAGGGACACCGCGATCAATTCCGATGCGGACAAGCTCAAGCGTCTCGTCCGGCAGGCCGGTTACTACGAGCGCGCGCGCGCGTTCGCGACCCTGGTCTCGCTTCGCGGCGGTGCTCTGTTCAGCAGCCAGGGCTGCGGGGAGAATGTGATCGCAACGGGCGGCGGCCCGGGCATCATGGAGGCCGCCAATCGTGGCGCAACGGAAGCTGGTGCGCCGAGCATCGGTTTCAACATCGCCCTTGCCACCGAGCAGCAGCCAAATGCCTACTCCACGCCGGAGCTGACGTTCCAGTTTCATTACTTCGCGATGCGTAAGATGCACCTGGTGATGCGCGCCAATGCCCTTGCCGTATTTCCCGGCGGGTTCGGCACCCTCGACGAGCTCTTCGAACTGCTGACCTTGCTGCAAACGCGCAAGGCACCTGCGCTGCCGGTCGTGTTGTTCGGGCGGGATTACTGGCGGCGGGTGATCAACTTTAATGAATTGGTGTCCGAAGGCGCCATCAGCCAGGCCGATCGGCAACTGTTCGAAGTCGTCGAAGAGCCGGAAGAGGCTTGGCAAGTGCTGTGCCGGCGAGGACTTACTGCCCATCTCCCCCCATCCAAGAGACGACATGCAGCCGCGTGCGAAGACAACGTGCTCGGCAAAGGCCTGACCTCTTTGGCGACAACCCTGCCTCTTTAGCATCACGAAAAGGCAAGGATATGCGGCTGACATTCCTTGGAGCTACCCAAACTGTAACGGGCTCGAAATCCCTGCTCCAACTCGGCGCCACAAGAGTGTTGGTCGACTGCGGCCTGTTCCAGGGGCACAAGGAGCTCAAGGACAGGAATTGGGCGCCACTTGCGGTCCAACCTGGCACGATTGATTGCGTCATCCTCACGCACGCGCACCTCGATCATTCCGGCTACTTGCCGTTGCTGGTGAAGAATGGATTCAAGGGTCAGGTCTACTGCACACCGGCGACTCGAGACCTCTGCGAGATCCTGCTCCTCGATAGTGGGCATCTGCTCGAGCGGGACGCGGAGTTTGCAAACCGCCACGGCTATTCGAAACACAAGCCCGCCCTTCCACTGTATACGGTGGCCGATGCGCAGGCCGCGCTCGGGCTCCTGCGACCAGTCAAATTTGGCAAACGATTCTCGGCCGGCGCCGGCGTCACTGCCCAGTTCTCGCCGGCGGGTCACATCCTTGGCGCGGCAATGGTCCAGGTCACTCATGAAGGGACGTCGGTGCTGTTCAGCGGAGATCTGGGCCGAGCCGGCGATCCCATCATGCTCGAACCGGCCCGCCCTCCGGCCAGCGACTACCTTGTCGTCGAGTCGACCTATGGCGACAGACGGCACGAAAAACTTGACCCCGAGCAGAAGCTCGCCGGCATCATCGCCAAGACGGCCGCCAGAGGCGGCACGGTCCTGGTGCCGGCATTCGCCGTCGGCCGAGCACAGTCGCTCCTCTACTACCTTCACAGGCTGAAGTCGGCCGGTCGCATGCCTCAGATACCTGTCTTCCTGGACAGTCCGATGGCAGTTTCGGCGTCAGATATCTTTTGCCGGCACCTCGGCGACCACAAGCTCACCGAGGCCGAATGCCGTCGCCTATGCTCAGTGGCACACTACGTTCGTAGTGTCGAAGAATCCAAAGCACTCGACCATTCCGCGGTGCCGTCGGTCATCATCTCGGCGAGCGGGATGGCAACGGGTGGTCGCGTCCTCCATCACCTCAAGGTAATGGCGCCTGATCCGCGGAATACAGTCGTGCTGGCGGGCTTTCAAGCTGCTGGGACACGCGGCGCGCAATTGATGAACGGAGCAAAGGAACTCAGCATTCATGGGCAGAGAGTCCCCGTCCGCGCATCGGTCGAGGCCATGCACATGCTGTCAGCCCATGCAGACGCCGATGAGATCGTGGGATGGCTTGGAGGATTCCCGCAATCGCCTAAGAAGGCATACATGATACACGGCGAGTCCAAGGCCGCAGACAGCCTGAGCGCGCGGATCTCTACCGAACTTGGCTGGAACGCCAGTGTTCCCTGTTATGGGCAAGCGGTCAACTTGAGTTAGCACGTACCGCGATCAAATCGGCTTCTTGCTCATCTCGCGACAATGGTTCGCGCATTCGCGGTAAGTCCGCACAACACCATCCTTTCGTCCTCCTTGTAGGTCTTGCACGCGCAACCTTTGGCGGCAGCCGCCTCTGCAACAGGCCGGGTGGCAAGCAATCTCAAGTCTTTTTGGCGACGAGAATAGGTCGAAATGGCGGATGCTACAGGCACGGGCCCTATTCTGATAGGCGTCCATTCCTCTGGAACATCAGAGGACGTTACCCATCCGGCTCGACCGACGCCGGAAGCTTGTGACAATGAGCCTCCGGCGCGCAACTTCCCATAAGGGTGATCCTATGGCATTGTGCAGTTCATGAAAATCGGCGTGTGGCTCCGAAGGGCGCTTCCGATCCTTGCGATCGTGGGCCTAATTATTGGCCCGGTCGTCACCACGATGAGCGCGCCGACGATGGCGGCTGCATCAACAATGGCCGACATGCCGGACGGAATGCCGTGCTGCCCGCCTGAGAAACCTACCGCTCCCGATTGCCAGAAAGCCTGCCCGTTGACCATGACGTGTGTGGCAAAGTGCTTCTCAATCATGCCGCTGCCTTCGGGCGCGGCTCTTGTCTATTGGAATCAGGCTGACGTTATCCGTCTTGGCAGCGACGTCGCGGGCGAAGCGATAGCGGTAGAGCCGCCCGCCCGACCTCCGAGAACCTAGAGCATCGCCGGCGGTTGAACGCCGGCTTGCGCCGCCCCAACGAGGCTTCGGGCGGCAGAGAGCGCGTGGCTACCGGCCACGCGTCGCCGGGCTGTGCGCACGGTGCTCTGATGCATCTGGGAATTTCAAGCCATGACGACCTTTCATACCAAGCGCGGCGCGATGGCGGCGCTCGCAGTCGCGCTCTTCGTATCGGCTCTCTCGACGGCACGCGCCGGCATTGCCGACTTTGAATTTCGTCTCGTTCAAGCGGACCTGAAGCAAGGGGACGGTGCGATCGTCTCGGTTCAGCTCGTCGACAAGCGGACAGGCAAGGCGGTTCCAGACGCGGTTATATTCGCAACGCGGATTGACATGGCACCTGACGGCATGCCGACCATGACCGCTCCGATCGAGGCGCTCCCCTCGACCGAGTCCGGCATCTACCGCTTCAAGACGAACCTGACGATGGAGGGCCGCTGGCAGCTCTCGTTGGGGGCCAAGATTCAAGGTGAGACGGGCACACTTCAGAACAAGTTGGTGCTGAGGGCTGCGCCATGAAACGGATCGTCCTGATAGGTCTCGCCCTGGCCGCCGTTGTGGCGGCGGGCAGCGGAGGCTATTTGGCCGGCGTCTGGGGTCTTTCCGCGCCTGACTTTCGCTCATTGTTTGGTGCCGAGCCCACGCTCGCCGCCACTGAGCGAGCCGGCGGTGGAGCGGTGATCTATTATCAGGATCCCGACGGAAAACCCTTTTATTCGGCGACACCGCGCCAGACCGACGACGGCCGGGCCTTCCGCGCCGTTCGTGCCAGCGAGGAGGTGAGCTTCGACGACAAGCCACCGGCGACGGCCGAGGCAACAGCCCCGGGCAGCGCGCGGCGGATTCTTTACTACCGTAACCCGATGGGCCTGCCCGACACGTCGCCGACGCCGAAGAAAGACTCTATGGGGATGGATTACATCCCTGTTTACGAAGGAGAGGATGACGACGGTTCCATCGTAAAGGTCTCGCCAGGCAGGTTGCAACGTACCGGGGTGCGTTCCGAGGTGGTGGAGCGGCGCGCCGTCGGCAGGCTTGTGCGGGTGCCGGGAACAGTTCAGCTCGATGAGCGGCGCATTTCGGTCGTTGCCACCCGGAGCGAGGCGTTCGTCAACGAGGTGGCGAACGTGACAACAGGCGACCACGTTACCAAGGGTCAGGTCCTCCTCCGCCTCTATTCACCCGACATCGCTGCAGCCGGCGCTCAGTTCCTCACGGATCTCACTATCGGCGGTCGCGATGGTGCCGTCGGCGGCGCCCGGCAGCGCCTCGAGAATCTTGGGCTGTCATCTCGGGTAGTTGCCGACATCGAGCGGACGCGCAAGGTGCCGCTGTCGGTGACCTGGCACGCGCCACGCGACGGCATTGTGCTGGAGCGCAATGTCGTCGACGGCATGAAGGCGGCGCCCGGTGAGGTGCTTTTCCGTATTGCCGACATCTCGACCATCTGGGTGCTTGCGGATGTGCCTGAGTTCGACCTCGGTGTCGTCCGACTTGGCGCAGTGGCGACCATCCGGGTGCGCAGCCTGCCTGGCCGCAGCTTCGAGGGGCAGGTGTCGTTGATCTACCCGCAAGTGGGGGAAGCCACGCGGGCCACAAGGGTGCGCATTGAGATCGCAAACCCCGGCGGCGTGCTCCTTCCCAACATGTATGCCGATGTGGAGATTGGCACGAGTGGCGCAACGCCTGTTGTCGCCGTTCCCAACGACTCCGTCATCGACACGGGAACCCGACAAGTGGTCATCCTCGATCGGGGGGAAGGCAAATTTGAGCCGCGCGTGGTCAAGATTGGCCTCCGCGGCGAAGGCTTCACCGAGATCCGTGAAGGTATTGCCGTCGGCGACCGCGTCGTCGTAGCTGCGAATTTCCTAATCGACGCAGAGAGCAATCTGAAAGCGGCCCTGCGCAGCCTGACAGCGCCGGAGGTGCAGCCATGATCGCCCGTCTCATCGGATGGTCCGCCAGGAATCTCGTGCTCGTCTTCGTCGGAACCATCTTCGCTGTCGCTGCCGGCGTCTATGCTCTGAAGACACTACCGCTCGACGCCATCCCAGATCTCTCCGATGTGCAGGTGATCGTCTATACGGACTATTCTGGCCAGGCGCCGCAGGTCGTGGAGGACCAGGTCACCTATCCTCTAACGACCTCCATGCTGACGGTGCCGAAGTCAAAGGTGGTCCGCGGCTTCTCCTTCTTCGGAGTCTCCTTCGTCTATGTGATCTTTGAGGACGGCACCGATCCCTATTGGGCAAGAAGCCGTGTGCTGGAATACCTCAGCGCGGCGGCGCCGCGCCTGCCAGCAGGGGTGACGCCGGCCCTTGGGCCAGATGCCACCGGCGTCGGCTGGGTCTACCAGTACGCCGTTGTCGCCAAGGAGATGACACTCGCCGAGCTTCGCTCGCTGCAGGACTGGGTGATCCGCTTCGGTGCGTCCAAAGCAGAGGGAGTCGCCGAGGTTGCCAGCGTTGGTGGCTTCGTGAAGCGATACTCGATCGTGGTCGATCCGAATCGATTGCGTGCGCTAGGAATTTCGCTCGATAGGGTCCGCGAGGCCGTCAAGGAGAGTAATGCCGACGTCGGTGGACGCACCGTCGAGCTCTCTGAATTCGAGTTCATGATACGGGGGCGCGGCTATCTTCGAGGCGTTGCCGACATCGAGAACGTGGTGCTGAAGACTGACCGGGGCGTGCCCTTGCGAGTGAAGGACGTTGCCCGCGTCGAGGTGGGTCCGGACGAACGGCGCGGCATCGCCGAGCTGAATGGTGAAGGCGAGGTCGCGAGCGGCATCGTGCTGCAGCGCTTCGGTGCCAATGCGCTGAACGTGATCGAGAACGTAAAGGCGCGACTCATGGAAATCGGGTCGAGTCTCCCCACGGGTGTCGAGATCGTTCCGGTCTACGACCGCTCCGAACTGATCGACCGGGCGATTGAAACGCTGAAGGTAACACTGATCGAGGAAAGCATCATCGTGGCGCTCGTCTGTGTCGTGTTTCTGTTACATGTGCGCAGCGCGCTGGTGGCCATCTTGATGCTGCCGGTCGGCATCCTGATTGCCTTTGCGGCGATGAAAGTCATAGGACTCGGTTCCAATGTCATGAGTCTTGGCGGCATCGCTATCGCTGTCGGCGCCATGATCGATGCTGCGATTGTCATGATCGAGAACGCCCACAAGCATTTGGAGCGCGCGCCGCCGAACAAGCCACGTGCCGAAATACTGATCGAGGCGGCGAGCGAGGTCGGGCCTGCGCTGTTCTTCAGCCTGCTGGTCATCACCGTCTCCTTCCTGCCTATCTTCACGCTGGAATCGCAGGAAGGGCGGATGTTTGGCCCGCTTGCCTTTACCAAGACGTTCGCCATGGCGGCGGCGGCATTGCTTTCAATTACGCTGGTGCCGGCCTTGATGATCGTCTTCGTGCGCGGGCGCATCGTTCCGGAGCATAGGAACCCAATCAACCGCTTCCTGATCTGGATCTACCGGCCGATCATAAGAGGGGTTCTCAAGGCAAAGACCCTGACCATCGTCATTGCCCTCATCGTACTCGGCGTCACCGTGTGGCCGGCGCGGCAGCTCGGCTCCGAGTTCATGCCCAGCCTCGATGAAGGAACGCTGATGTATATGCCAACAACGCTGCCCGGCCTCTCCGTCACCAAGGCAGCCGAGCTCCTGCAGTTGCAGGACCGCATCATAAAGAGCTTCCCAGAGGTCGCCTCAGTCTACGGCAAGGCGGGCCGCGCACTCACTGCTACTGATCCGGCACCCACCGAGATGTTCGAGACCATCATCAATTTAAAGCCAAAAAGCGAATGGCGCCCCGGTGTCACGATCGACAGCCTGAAGGCCGAGATGGACCAGGCGCTGCAATTCCCTGGGGTCTCAAACGCCTGGACGATGCCGATCCGTGCACGTATCGATATGCTTGCGACCGGCATCCGAACGCCGGTCGGCGTCAAGGTATTCGGCCTCGATCTCGGCCAAATGGAGCAGACCGCTCGAGAGATCGAGAGAGTGCTACGCTCTGTAGCCGGAACATCAAGTGCGTACGCTGAACGGGTCATCGGGGGCTACTACCTTGACATCACGCCAGACCGGGAAGCGCTCGGCCGCTACGGCCTGGCCATTGGCGACGTCCAAAGGGTCATCTCCAGCGCGCTCGGCGCACAGACCGTGACGACCGCGGTCGAAGGCCGTGAGCGCTATGGCGTCGAGATTCGCTATCCGCGCGACTTCCGAAGCGATCCGCAATCAATCGCCCGCGATGTGCAGGTGCCCTTGCCGGGTGGAGGAACAGTGCCACTCGGAGAGGTTGCCAAGGTCGAACTCACACGCGGCGCGACCTCGATCCGCACAGAGAACGGTCGGCTCGCGGTATATGTATTTGTCGACATTACGGGCCGCGATCTCGGCGGCTACGTTGCCGAGGCGCAGCGAGCTGTAGCGCGTGAAGTTAAGCTCCCACCGGGCACTTATGTCACGTGGAGCGGTCAGTTCGAGTACCTGCAGCGTGCCGAAGCGCGGCTGAAGATCGTTGTGCCGGTGACGTTGCTCGTCATCTTCCTGCTGCTCTATCTCAATTTTCGAACGCTCACTGAGACGCTCATCGTCATGTTGTCGCTACCCTTTGCGTTGGTCGGCGGAATCTGGCTGATGTGGTGGCTCGACTTCAACATGTCTGTCGCGGTGGCGGTCGGCTTCATTGCGCTCGCGGGCGTCGCTGCTGAGACTGGCGTGGTCATGCTGATTTATCTCCAGCAGGCGATGGCGGAGGTGAAAGCAGAGCGAGTCCGACAAAGACGGGTCTTCACGAGAGACGACCTTTATAGAGCGGTCATGGTAGGCGCCGTTGATCGTGTGCGGCCGAAGATGATGACGGTCATTGCCATTATGGCGGGTTTGGTCCCAATCATGTGGAGTGCGGGGGCTGGCTCCGAGGTGATGCAGCGGATCGCCGTACCGATGATCGGAGGCATGGTGTCCTCAACCATGCTGACCCTGATCGTGATTCCGGCGGTCTATGGGCTGGTTAATGGCTGGCGACTGCCGCTTAGGGCGGAGGGCGATGACATTACGAGCGTACCGGACTCAGCCGAACTCGAGGCTGCGGCCGAGTGAGCGGCGTATGACGACGGCGTCTGCGAGCGACCGGGCAACCGACGTCTCTTAGTTCGCCGGCGGATCTACCCGTTTCAACTGGAGTGAGGAGTCAAAGATGAGCAGTAGTTTCGGAATGGTCGATATCGCTCCGTAGCCTGCCTCTGGCCGACGCAGGCTTTTGACGCCGCAACTTGAGTTCTCACCCATCATGGACCACGAGCTGGCCTGCATGATGACCAGCTTGGCATTGCCTCAACGAGGAACGACACGAACCGTAGGATCCACCTTGCCATCTTCGCCGTGCTGTCGGCGATTTCGGCCCCGGCTCTCACCGATACCATCCAGACGGGTGCCATTCCTTTTCGTCGTGGCTCCGACCAGGGAGAAAGTTGGTGTCACCACATTCTCTCGACATTACACAATGTAGCGGCCCCATGATCCATAGTGCTCGCGGCTTATCCGCCCACGCGACAGGCTGAGGCCGATCACGGCAAGTCCAGCCATTACATCATTCAGGGTGGCGGCGGTCGCTGCGCCGCCGACCAACCAGGGTGCGCCGACGAGCCATAGTCCGAAGAGCAGGTTGAAGAATCGCATTGGTCGCGCCACTTCGGCCATGGCACAGACTGCGATCGTGACGATCAAGGCGCCCACTAAGTGATCACTGTCGGCAATGGCGCCTTCCGTGGAAAAGATCAGGCGCGAAAACATCAGCCATACTCCGATGATGCAGCAGGCGAGAAGGCGCCAGGGAACTGTCACGCCCCGCACGGCTGCGGATCCCTGCGCCGACAGGGAGCCTGAGAAGCCCGGATCGGCCTTGTCCGTGCTGCCGCTGAGGTCTGGTCCGCCCTGGAAGAATGTCCGCCAGAAGGGGCGTCCCTGTCGGACGCTCCGCAGCATGTACTGGCCCATCGCCACTACCTCATCGAGCGTTAACGGAATCATGACCAACATGGCGAGGGCCGCCATCAGGCACAGGGTGCAATAGCTGCCGATGACGATCGGCTGAATGATGATGAAGAAAATCGACACTCCACCAAGCGGCACGACGAGGATGAAGAAAAAGGCCACCATCCAAGGCATGGTCCGCCAGCGCTTCGCCGTACCCATGGCGCCCATCAAGGCTTCGATCATATAGGCCGCCGCGCCGAGTCCAGCGTCGGGAATGGGCCAAGCGCGGGACACGTCGGAGGTGATGATGAATTCCGTGCCATTCCGGCCGTTGACACCGGAGAAGAACGGCTCCCAGACGGCATTCACGTGCCCCATCTGGTAGGCAGCGAGATAGCGCGCGATCAGGAAACCGAAGAAGCCGAGTGCAATGACGGGCAGCCGCTGTAACCAGGAAGACGGCGAGTAGGTCCAGCCGGGAGGGACTGTACTCTGATCCATCATGCCTTCGTGGCTCATGCCGGGCATCATCGGTACGAGCACCGAGAACACAATCGCCAACGAACCGACAAGCGTGTCATTCGTCGCGGCGGCAGCACTTGGCGTCCAGAAGAACAGCGGAGCAAACAACAGCCAAAGGCCAACGATCGTCGTTCCCCATTGCGCCGTCGCCAGTCGCGGCGACAGAGAAAGAGCGCCGAAGAGCATCAGAAGAACGCCAGAGGCAATATCGCTCCATCCCGTCAACGCATTGCGTAGGGCGGGTTGCCAGAGTTGACGTTCCTGCGTGACATCCCGGACCATGCCGGCAGCCGGTTGATCAAAGAGCGCGAATTGAAATGGACTGGTCAGAAGCCAGATGCCAAGGGCAATGACCAAGAAGTGCGGCCAGCGCATCTGTTCGTGCATGGCCGACATGTCGGCCATGTGTTCGGCCTTCATCTTTTGATGCTCCGCGTGAAGGCTTCTTACGTGTTCTAGCGCCTTCGTTCCCTCGCCTGCGACCTTGGCCGCATCGAGCTTGTTCGCACGATACCATGCGGCTGGATCGGCCTTGAGGGCATCGATCATACGGGGCAGCGTTTGACGCAGAGAGTGTTGCGGCTCCCAGCCCAAAAGTGGCCAGGCACGCGTGATATCGATGGCATAGTGGTAGTCGGCAATATCGACCATCCAGGGACGGATGAAACTACCTTCGCCGAGCACCTCTTGCTGAACCCATGCTCCTGTCTTGGCGAGGGTCTTCGGCACTTCACGCGTGTCCCAAGGTTCGCCGTGGACCAGGCGGCCGATCTCAGCTTGTAGTTCGCCATAGCCGATCGCCTCTGGCTCGCCGACAAGGAGCGCAACTTCAGAAGGCAGCTCCTTGCGTCGGTCGATCATCCGCAAGACCGCATCGGCAAGGTCGTCCAGGTGGAGAAAGGACTGACCGGTGCGCAGATTTCCAGGATAGACGTGTCCGGTCGGATCCTTTTCGTAGATCCGCGCGATCTGATTGGCGAGGAAAGCATTGCGGCACAAATCGTCATATACCCCCGCCGGCCGCATGTAGACGACCGGAATCGAGCCGTGTTGCTCATGAATCAAACGCTCGGCCTTGGCCTTCGACTCGCGGTACGGAAGGTTGGATTCGAGGGGCCAGTCTTCGTTGACGACATCGCCCGGGCGACCGGCCTTGTGCGCCAGCATCGAACTCGCGAAGACGAATTGTTCGACCTCGAATGCCCGCAGCGCATGCAGGAGCTTGTCGGTGCCGCGAACGGTGATCTGCTCGTAGAGCGGGTTCGGTTCGCCCGTGAGGTCGAAGTACGCCGCCAGATGGATGACGGGGGCAATGCGCTGTCCATAAGCTACCCGTACGCGACGCAAGGCTGCATCTACCGCTTCCGTCGATGTCAAATCGATACATACGCACTCTGCATCGGCTGACGGTTCTTGCGTTGGCGCTTTGTCGAGACCGACCAGCGCAAAGCGGCTCGCGAGCTTTTCTATGAGCGCCGAGCCGACGAAGCCGGTACTGCCGGTAATGACAACCAAATGTCTTTGCATCGGCATGGACGTTGATCCTTGTCAGTGAGGTGCACGGAGATACTTCACCAGCGCCGCGGCGCTCAGGAGCAGCACGATGGCCAGGAGAACACCCAGCCCGATTGCGCCGCCATGCATCCAGCCCATTCCACCGCTCATGCAATCCATTGGTTGCCTCCACAAATGGCTCCAATGACCAATATCTGTCAGGCAAATTAACCGCTCCAGCTGACCCGAAGTTCCTCACTCGTACGAAGCAAGCTTGGAAAGGATCGCGCGCCATTTGTCGAAGATGTGCTAGTGACCGGCGCCGGGAATAAGGTCATGTGGCAATCGGGCAGTGCCGCCGCCATGCGATGGGCGTGTGCCACGGGTACGTTGCGGTCGCGTTCGCCGTGCCAAAGCTCGATGGGAACTCGCACCTCGGAGAGATCAAGACCCCAAGCACGGCGCAGCAGGATCATCTCGTGCCCCATCTCCCGGGTTGCGACCGATTCGGCATAGTTATCCGCCAGGACCGCCTGGACATCGGCGCGATCGACGATCTGCCGATCGCAATCCGGCAGTTCATGGCGGAGCTTCGCCAGGAAGTGATTACGGTTCGATTTCAGCCGACCCGCGACCAGCACCAGCAGCCAGGGCGCCCATCTCGCCAGCCAGAAGCCTTGGCGGGTGGTCGCCAGCATTCCCCGCACGGCGCCCGGCCAGAACGGCGCCACGCCGGAAATAGCGCCGACTGCGGTGACCCGTTCGGGCATCGTGCGGCCGCAGGCCAAGGCGTGGGGGCCGCCGCCCGATATGCCGGCGACGGCAAGGTGTTGCCAGCCAAGCTCGTCGGCCAATGCCGCCACATCGCGCGGCCAGTCGAGGAGCGTCCGGCCCGGCTGTGCAGTCGACTGCCCGTAGCCCAGGCGGTCGACGGTTACCAGATGCACGTCAATCTCCGATAGCAGGGTCGGCTCGGCGGGGCGGAACAAACGCGAGCCCGGGCTGCCATGGCAGAACAGCATCGGATGACGGCCGCCCTCGTTCCACCGGGTCGCTCAATTGAAGCAGGTGCAGGCTCTGCATTGAATCGATAGCCAACTGATCGTGTCCTCGAAGAGATGAGGCGGCCAAAGTGGCGCAGATGTCGTCTGATTTTGGCAACAAGGATATCGCGATGAAAACGTCAAGCCGTAGACAGATCCTATTGGGCGCGAGCGCCACTGCGTTGGTCGCCAGTATCGGTTCAGCCGGTCGAGCGGCGCGGCCGACCAGCTTCACCGTCACCATCAGCAACGTCGCGACCGACAAAACGCTGCGGCTGCCCGACGGCATGACGTCGAATGCGCCGATCGCTCCCGGCGTCTATGTCGTCAGCTCGACCGCCAACGTTCTGTTTACCCCCGGTGCGCAGGCCGATGCCGCCTTGGAGCGGCTTGCCGAGGACGGCAACTTTCAGCCGCTTCTCGACAAAGTCACTGCAACAAAAGGGCTCACGGACAGCGGCATGTTCTTGCCAGGACGACCCTTCACGGTGAAGGCGATGCCTGGCGACCGGCTGCAGTTCGCCACCATGTTCGTGCAATCGAACGACCTGTTCCTCGCTCCCAAGGCCGGTGGCATTGCGCTGTTCGATTTGGGAGGACGGGCAATCCACGGCAAAGTGACGGGACAGGTCGTACTCTACGATGCTGGCACCGAGGTGAACCAGGCGCCGGGCGCTGGTCCAGATCAGGCGCCGCGGCAGGCCAAGCCCGACACCGGCACCGTTGAGCATGTGGCGATCGATTTGGTTGCTAACCGGCACAATGGTTTCACCTATCCGTCGGTGGAAGCGGTGATCGACGTAGAGGTCATGCCCGAAGGCCCTGTCTGATGTATCGCAGCTAGTAAGCGGGTGAATGGACTCGATCGGTATCGTCTTCGGCGTCGAGCTTTCCCAGGAGATCACGCAGGCTGCCAGCAAAGCGGTCTACGCGGATTGCGGACTTCCCGAGTCGCCGAAGTGAGTGGTCGTCTTCATCGTCAACATACATCGAGCCGCTGTGAACGCCGACCACGGCATACCAGACGTCGTCCTTCATCAGGAGGGGCGCGCCGGAGGCGCTGGTCGTCGCTGCGCAGTCATGCAACAGAATTTTCCAAGCCTCACCTCGAATCGAGCACGGCGCGCCAAGACCTAGCAATTCCGCCTTCGCGATGTCGAACGAGTATCGTGGCAGTAGGAGCTGGCCCTGATGTGACATCAGTTGCTGGAGGGAATAGTTGGCAACGCGCAGGGGTCGGATACCCCTGGGCCTTCCGTCAAGCAGGATGATGGCCCAGTCTTCGCTCGCCTCATGTACCGTTTGCCAGTCGCGGTGCTGAATGGCGCCCATTGCCCACAGTCTGCCGTTGAAGGAGCTCGAGCGCGAGGCGGCTTGGTAGGCTAGCTGAAACGTCAAAGTCCCGTGAGCCGGGTCGCTCATGTTTCCGGTAACGCAGTGCGAGGCGGTCAACACGATTCGGGGATGCAGGACGATCGCTCCAGTACAAGGCAATGGGCCCGCCAGCTTTCCAATTGCCCAATAGGGCGGCGGCTGCTCATTGATTGCATGTCGACCATAGTCCGCCTTGCCTTTGGTCCGCGAACTGTAGGGCCGGTTCTCGGGGGTGGGTGCAGGCGACCGAGAGAAGGCCTCGGTGCTAAGCGTCAGTAATCCTATGACCGCAATCCAACGCCCGCGGCGTCTAGCGTGGGCGATAGTGTTCATGCTCCGCCTCCCTGTCCTGTTGGGGTTCGGCCACCTGCTCACCACTTTCCGCCGTCGTGGTGATTGCGCCTGTACCGCATCAGGATCGTCGACAGGAGAAGCAGGACGGCAAGACTCGACATCCACAGGGCCACAAATTCGACCCAGCGCCACTCCAGAGCAAGATCCTGCATTATTTCCTCCCGTGTTTGCTTACGAACTGTTCATTTGCGCTCCTTGATTGCTCCGTCGACCCTGCGCGTCGGCCCGGACGTCAACCGATGTCGGCCAATAGTGGAAAGGCCTCGAGCAGCCAGTACGCGACGGCCGTGAGCTGCCCGGTGATCATGGCAATGCCCATCAGCACCAGGAGACCGCCCGCGAGGGTCTGCAATACACGTCCGAGCCGACCGATCGCCTTGAGCCGGACAACCAAGCTGTCGGTGAACAGGGCTGCCAGGACAAAGGGCACGCCAAGTCCGAGGGAGTACATGCCGAGCAGGGACACGCCTCCTGCGACCGTCGCCGATGCGGCGCTGACCGTCAGGACGGCGCCCAACACCGGCCCGATGCACGGAGTCCATCCGAACGCAAATGCAAGCCCAAGCATGTATGCGGAAGCTGGCTTGCCGCCGGCGACGGTGGGGTGCATGCGGATCTCCCGCTGCAGCCAGGGAAAGTTCGCCAAGCCGAGCATGAAAAGCCCGAAAAGGATGACGACCGCGCCGCTCACGACGTTCAGTTCCTGGCGATAGGAGAGAAGCATCCGGCCGAGCGCAGTCGCGCTGGCGCCGAGCAGGACGAACACGGTCGAGAAGCCAAGCACGAAGCATCCGCTCAGGCCCACTGCCGGCCACCGTCGCGCAACCAGGCCGCCAGCTGAGAGGGTGCCCGACGATCCGGCGACGTACGACAGATAGCCTGGCACGAGCGGCAGGACGCAGGGCGACAGGAACGAGACGATCCCCGCCACGAACGCCGTTAACATCCCGATGTCGGCGACCTGGATCATGGATTGGACTTGCTGCGGGCCTTGGCGACGAGCTCCCGCAGAGTCGCCGTGTCGGTCGCACTGCGTAGAATCTGATCGCCGATCACGAAGCCGGGCGTACCGGCAATGCGCAGCGCCTGGGCCAGCTTCAGGTTGCGGTCGATCGCCGACTGGATCGCGGGGTCCGCCATGTCGGCCTTGAGCCGTTGCGTCGGCTTCATCGAGGCCTCCCTTAGCCGGCTACCTGTGGGAGTCGTGTGAATTTGGCTTGACGGCCCGCGGCATCTCTCTAGGCGTAGGTGCCGAGCTTGGAGTGGCCGCGCGTTTGGTCTCGGGTGCCGGGCCAGACCATTCCCACGCAACCGTGCCAGGCGGGTGCTTGTACCAGCCGGGGTCTTTGTAATCGCCGGGCGCAAGGTCCTTTCGAATCTTCATTACCGAGACCATGCCGCCCATCTCGATCGGGCCGAACTGACCGAACCCTGACATTCCCGGGATCGTGTTGTCAGGCATGGGATGTTCCATCTCGCCCATCATGGCCATGCCGTCCGATCCCATCGGCATGTAGTCTGGAATGAACTTTCTAATATTCTTGGCGATATCACGCTGCCGCGTGCCGATGAAGTTCCTCACGTTGTGGCCCATGGCATTCATGGCATGATGCGTCTTGTGGCAGTGGATCAGCCAATCGCCCGGATTGCTCGCTACGACCTCGAAAGCGCGGATCGATCCGACCGGCACATCGATCGACGTCTCCGGCCACTGCGCCGATGCTGACACCCAGCCGCCGTCGGTGCAGGTTACCGCGAAGTCATGGCCATGCAGATGGATCGGATGATTGGTCATCGTGAGATTGCCCATGCGCACGCGTACACGGTCATTGAGCCGCACGACGAGCGAATCGATTCCCGGAAACACCCGGCTGTTCCAGGCCCACAGGTTGAAGTCGGTCATTTCAGCGACCTTCGGCAGATAGGTGCCGGGATCGATGTCATAGGCGCTCATGATGAAGACGAAGTCGCGATCGACCCGGTACGATTTGGGATCGAGTGGGTGCACGACGAACATGCCCATCATCCCCATCGCCATCTGCACCATCTCGTCAGCATGCGGGTGGTACATGAAGGTCCCGCTCTTCCTCAGCTCGAACTCGTAGACGAAGGTCTTGCCCGGCTTGATGTGCGGCTGGGTGAGACCCCCAACGCCATCCATGCCGTTGGGCAGCAGCATGCCGTGCCAATGAATGGTGGTGTGCTCGGGCAACTTGTTGGTGACGAAGATGCGGACCTTGTCACCCTCCACCGCCTCGATGGTCGGGCCGGGGCTCTGGCCGTTGTAGCCCCACAGCCGGGCGATCATGCCGGACGCCATCTCGCGCTCGACGGGCTCGGCGACGAGATGGAACTCCTTCCAGTCGCCGTTCTGCCGCCACGGCACGGTCCAGCCGTTGAGCGTCACCACCGGCTGATAATCCGGTCCGCTCTTGGGATAGATTGGCGGCTGCATGGTGTTGGTCGTGATGGTGGGCGCCTCCGGAATCGACTGCGCCTGGACGCGGCCGCTGATGGCGGCGGCGCCGAGCAGGGCGAGGCCCGAGGTCCCGACGAGATCACGTCTGGAGAGGCTCATGCTGGTCTCCTTGCTGATTGGATGCCCAAGGGAATGGTTTTCGGCGGAGTGGTGTCGATGACGCCGTTCGGCGAGATCGCGGCCGTCGAACCGGCGACATAGGAGACGTCACCCGGGTCGAGCGGCAGGACGCAGGGCGACAGGAACGAGATGACCCCTGCGGCGAACGCGGTCAGCACTCCGATGTCGGCGACCTGGATCATGGATTGGACTTGCTGCGGGCCTTGGCGACGAGATTCCGCAGAGTCGCCGTGTCGGTCGCACTGCGTAGAATCTGATCGCCGATCACGAAGCCGGGCGTACCGGCAATGCGCAGCGCCTGCGCCAGCTTCAGGTTGCGGTCGATCGCCGACTGGATCGCGGGGTCCGCCATGTCGGCCTTGAGCCGTTCCATATCGAGGCCGATCTCAGCGGCGATGCGCAGGGCACTTGCCTCGTCGGCGACTCCCTTGGCCTGCATGAGCGCATCGTGGAAGGCCACGTAGCGGCCCTGACGATGCGCCGCGAGCGCAGCTTTGGCGGCAATCACCGAATTCGGACCGAGGATCGGGAGTTCCTTGTAGACGACGCGCAGCTGCGGGTCGGCCGCGATCGTCTCCCGCACAGGGCCGGCGACCCGCCGGCAATAGGGGCAGTTGTAGTCGAAAAACTCCACCATCGTGACATCGCCAGCCGGGTTGCCGTCGATTGGACTCGCCGGGTCGCGGAACAGCTCGTCGGCCCGCGCCTTCAGCGCGGCTTGCGCCTCGCTCGTCTCCAACGCCCGATTACGCGCTTCCAGACGTCCGACGGCTTCCATGATCACTTCAGGATGCTCGAGCAGATAGTCGCGCACCCGCCGACCGAATTCATCCGACGCCATCGCCGTCGTTCTATCCAAACGATCGCCTCGAAAGCCCGGATCGAATGCAAACCAAGTGACGATGGCGCCGATTGCGAGCAGCGGCGGCACGAGCCACCAGGCTGCTCGCGGAAAAGCATTGCGAAGTTGCAGACCCATATCTTTTCTCCAAACGTCAGAAAAGCTCGCGGACCCTTTCCCAGAAGCCTTTCTCTCGATGGTGGTGCGGGCGTGCGATGTCGTTGGTCAGCGCGTTGACGAAAAGCGTCAGATTGACGGGCGCAAATTCCAGGCCGTAGAAATTGGCCCGCCACCGGCCCTGCTTGTCGATCACGTGGGTGACGACGCCGTGCATGAGCTGTCCGTTATCGACCCTCATGAATTTGTGGCCGTACGCCTCGACGAGCTTCCTGGTAAGCTCGGTCGGCTGATCGGGCGTTGTCGTGAGGAAGAGCCAATTGCCGTCGTCCAGGCCGTGTGCCGGCCCGTAGGCGCGGAGGATTTCAGGCGTGTCGTGCTCGGGGTCGGTCGAGATGCTGACGAACTGCACCATGCCCTTCATCGGCGTGCGGTTGACCATCGCCTGGATCTCGGCGATCCGGTCAGCGTGCAACGGGCAGACATCGGGGCAGCCTGCATAGATGAAATGCAGGACAACGACCTTGCCGCGGAACTCCGAGAGCTGGAACACTTTCCCGTCCGCATTGCGCAACGAAAACGACGGTGACGGTTCGTCGACCGGCTGGAAATACTGTTCGTCCTTCATCAGCTTCGCCTGAAGCTCCTCGAGCGAATGGGCGCGCGCGGCCGTTGTGAGGGCAGCCGCCGTTGCGAAGGCGAGGATCCAACCGACGATCGAGCGCATCGTTCACTCCCGACATGCAGAGACACGATCCGCCGCGCCGGACGGCGCGGCGGATCGATGCCGCGCTATTGCTTCTTTCCGGGCTGCTCGCCCGCTGGTGGGCTGCCCTCGCGCCATTGCTCGTTGGGTCTGCCGGAGGTGCCCTGCATCATCTGGTTGCAGTGGTCCATCATCTGGCTCATCTGACCCTTCCCGTTCATCATGCCCGGGCCCATCATCGAGCCGCCCTCGCTACGCGGGCTTGCGGCGTCGCGCGCCTGAAGCGCCGAGGGTATGGAGAGCGCCACCGCCATAGCGGCGGCCACGCCTGCGGCAAACATGGATCTACGCATCGGTCAGTCTCCTTTCCTGCTGGGGTTTCGGTTGGCCACCCGCCATCGCCGCCTCGACGAAAGCGGCCTGCGGATCGCTGGCGCCGCTTGTGGTCGAGGTGACGGGCGGGATTTCACGCGTCGGAGTCGGCGTATCGTCGACTCCGCTGCCTCGTGATGTCGGTGTTGCGGACGTATCCGTCGAACAGGAACGTCCGCCGATGCGGTGCATGCAGAGGCCCAGCGCGCACATCGCCACGCAGGGCAGCGCGGTCAGCAGCACCGGCAGGATGCCGGCCGCCACCAGCCAGCTCCAGTTGAAAGCGAGGCCGGCGACCACGGCGACGCTGGCCAGGACGGTGATGCCTCGCCAGCCGCGCAGGTGGTAACGCGCGATGTCGAGCAGATCGCGCGCGAGCGAGGTGTCGGGATTCCGGGCGGGATTCGACTCGGTCATGGGCAAGACTCCTTTCCAGATTCGCCGCGTCACGCGCGCGGCTGCGGCACGATCCGCAGGTACGGCTTGGGGGCCTTCCAGCCGCCGGGGAACTTCTTCCTGGCCTCCTCGTCGGAGACCGTGGGGACGATGATCACGTCCTCGCCCGGCTTCCAGTTCACCGGCGTCGCCACCTGGTGCTTCGCCGTCAGCTGGATCGAATCCAGCACGCGCAGCACCTCGTCGAAGTTGCGGCCGGTGCTCATCGGGTAGGTCAGCGACATCCTGATCTTCCTGTCGGGGCCGATCAGGAACACCGTGCGCACCGTCGCGTTCTGGGCCGGCGTGCGGCCCTGCGACGTCGCGCCGGCGTCGGCCGGCAGCATGTCGTAGAGCTTGGCGACCTTGAGTTCGGGGTCGCCGATCATCGGGTAGTTCACGGCGTGGCCCTGGGTCTCCTCGATGTCCTTGGACCACCGGCTATGATCGTCGACGGGATCGACGCTGAGTCCGACGATCTTGCAGTTGCGCTTGTCAAACTCCTGCTTCAGGCCCGCCATGTAGCCCAGCTCGGTGGTGCACACGGGGGTGAAGTCCTTGGGATGCGAGAACAGGATCGCCCAGCCCTCGCCGATCCAGTCGTGGAAGGTGATGCGGCCTTGCGTCGTCTCGGCCGTGAAGTCGGGTGCTTCGTCGTTGATCCTGAGTGGCATGATTGTCCTCCAGTTCACTCATTGTTGGCCGATTTGCCGGCGGATGAAGGCGATCATCCCCGGTGCGTCCCATTCGGCGGGGCCGACGAGTCGACCGATCTCGCGGCCCGCGCGGTCGATCAGCAGCGTGGTCGGCAGGCCGGCGGCACCGAGCTCGCGCAGCGCCCTGCCGCTGCGGTCGACGTACACGGCGAGATGCTTGATGCCGATCTCGTCGTAGAACGCGCGCACGACATCCAGTCCCGTGCGATCGATCGACAGGGCGACGACCTGGAAGTCAGCGCCGCCGAGCGTGTTCTGCAGCCGGTCGAGGGTCGGCATCTCCTTGCGGCAGGGCACGCACCATGTCGCCCAGACATTGAGCAGCACGACCTTGCCCTTGAAATCCGCGAGAGCGCGGTCGTGGCCCTTGCCGTCCACGAACCGTACGTCGGGCAGCGCCTTCGGCGGATCGTTGATTGCGAAGTTCGGCTCCGCCGCAGCTGCAGCCGCTGGCAGCGTGGCCAGCATCACCAGCAGGAAGAACCAGCTCCTCATCGCGATCCTCGATCAGCGCTTTTTCGCAGACGCTCGATCAGCGGCATGATCGTCGCGTCGCGAACCTGCTCCGTGAGGGGGCCGGCGTGCTTGTGCATGACGCGCCCGTCGGCGCCTACGACATAGGTCTCGGGCACGCCGTACAGGCCCCATTCGATGCCGACCCGGCCGTCGCGGTCGGCGCCGGTGCGCGTGTAGGGATCGCCGAGCATGTCGAGCCAGCGCGCCGCATCGGCCGGCGCATCCTTGTAATTGATGCCGTGGACGGCGACGGCTCCCGACTGCGCCATGGCCAGGAGAAGCGGATGCTCGGCGCGGCAGGCCACGCACCAGGAGGCGAAGAAATTGACCAGGGAGACTTCGCCCCGGAGATTGCCGGTCGACAGGCCGAGAGTCCGACCCTGCACCGGCGGGAGGCTGAATGTCGGCACCGGCCGTCCGATCAGGGTCGACGGCAGTTCGCCTGGGTTGCGCGTCAACCCCAATCCGAGCACGGCGGACAGCCCGACGACGCCGGCAGCCGGCGCGGCGTAGAGGAGTTGGCGTCGCCAGGCGCTGCCAGGCGTCGCTTCGGATGCCGGTTCAACATGGGTAGTCATCGATCATTCCTTCGCGTAGACGGTCGGCGCGCCGCCGTCCTTGGGCAGGGCGTAGACGACGAACGGCTCGGTCTTTGTGCCTCCCATGCCGGGCGAGCCGGCCGGCATGCCGGGCAGGGCGACGCCCTTGATCTGTGGCCGCTCCGACAGCAGACGGCGCACGATGCCGACCGGCACGTGGCCGTCGATCACGTAGCCGTCGACGAACATCGTGTGGCAGCCCTGGAGCCGCTCCGGGACGCCTGCATCGTGGCTGATCGTGGCGAGGTCGTTAGTCGGCTTGACGGTGACGTCGAAACCGTTGCCGCGCAGATAGTCGGCGTAGCCTTCGCAGCAGCTGCACTGCGGATTCTTGTACAGGGTCGCCGCCTTGCGCGCTTCCGGGGCATATGTCGCGACTGCCGCGACGGCGCCAGTCATCAGAAGGGCGGCGAGACCGAGAAGAAAATGAGCACGGCGCATGGACTGGTTTCCTTTCAACATTTCTCTTCAACGAAGCGCTTGATCTCGTCGACGCTGGAGAAGATCACCGACACCCGATCGCCCTGCATGCCGGCGCCGGCAACGACCGGTTTGCCCGGCGCCGGCCCGGAGCCGCGGGTGTCGAGCTTCAGCCGCACGTTCATCTCCCAGAACGGCGTGATGGCGCCGTCGGCCGTGGTGATGAAATAGCTGTCGCCGCAATGGCGGATCGCCGTGACGCGTGCCTTGTCGGGCGCCGAGGCGAGCGGCTGGGGCCGTGGCCCGCGAACAAAGGGGGCCGGCAAGAGGCCCTGCTCGACGACGCGCTGGTCGCCACCCGGCGCCATGGCGAGCCTCAGGAAGGCGACGATGTCGGCGCGCTGCTGATCCTCCTCGATGCCGCGGAACGTCATATAGGTGCCTGGCACCATGACCTGCGGATCGGCGACCCACGCAAAGAGCGTGTCGGCGTTCCACACGAAATCGGCCGATTTCAACCCCTTCGAGTAGCGCACGAAGCCCGCGCTCTTCCCGGCCGGCTTGTCCCACAGCCCTGCCAGGCTCGGTCCGCTCAGATGGACGCCCGGTTCGAGCGAATGACAAGCTACGCAGGCGCGGTAGAGCTGCGCGCCGCGCTTGGCGTCGCCGTCGGCGGCGTGGGCCGTGTTCACGGCGGCGAGGAGAGCGACAAAGGAGGCCGAGACAAGTCGTATCATCATCCCTTCCCTCCGTTGCCGACGCGGAGCACGGCCATCAGACCGGCCGTCTGGTGGTCGGTGACATGGCAATGCACCATCCAGTCTCCGGGATTGTCGGCGACGAACGCCACGTCGACGGTCTCTTTGGGTTCGACAAACACGGTGTCGGCCCACTGGTTGAACGGAACGGGCGCGCCATTGCGGGTGAGCACGCGGAAGCTGTGCCCGTGCAGATGTATGGGGTGCGACCACGCCGTGTCGTTGCGCAGGCTGAGCACGTAGCTGCGCCCCAGCTCGAGCGTCGTCAGCGGCGCCATGCCGGCATGGCCATCGCCGGTCATCGACATGCCGTTGATGGCCCACGCGGCGCGACCCATGCCCATCATGCCACCGCCGCCCATCATGCCGCCCTGAAGCACCAGCTCGCGGCGTTCGGCCGAGGCCAGATCCGGCTCCGGGAGCGGATTGCGCGGCAGGCGGACCGGCATATCGAGCGGGCGTTGGCGAACCGGCGGCGCAGTGTCGTAGGCGAGGTGGACCAACGAATATTCGAGATCCTCGTCGTAGTCGTCGATCACGCGGTATCGCCGGCCGGGCTCGCCCTGCATGTCGACCACGATGTCGATCCGCATCGCCGGCCCGAGCAGCAGGCGGCCGTCCATCGGCTCGTGCGGATCGCAGGGCTGGCCGTCGATCGCCACGACGACAGGGCGGTGCCCCCGGAAACGAAGCGCCATGATGCGGGCGAGCGCGGCGTTGACGAGCCGGATGCGCACGCGTTCGCCGGCGCGCACCGGTTCGTCGGGCGGCACGACGCCGTTGATGGTGACGGTGTTGCCGACGCGGCCGGACATGGCCGCTTCCATCCGGTTGCCGAAGCCGGCGGCGATCTGCCCATCGGGCCTCAGCCGCCAGTCCATGATCGTCCAGACCAGCTCGCGGTCCACCGGCACCGGCGAGCGCTCCTCGACGATCAGCGCACCGGCAAGTCCACGGCCGAGCTGTTGCAGGCTGTTGGCGTGCGGATGGTACCAAAAGGTGCCGGCATCGGGCGGCGTGAACTCGTAGACGAATTTCTCGCCCGGGCGGATCGGCAGCTGGGAGAGGCCGGGCACGCCGTCCATGCCGATCGGCAGCCGGATGCCGTGCCAATGAACCGTGGTGTCCTGGTCGAGCCCGTTCTCGACGACGATCGAGACAGGCTCGCCCTGGCGAACGCGCAGTGTCGGCCCGGGCACGCTACCGCTGTAGGTCCATACCTCGGTCGCTCGCCGTCGCGGGCCCGTCAGCGAAGCCTGTCCGGGAGCGACGGCGATTCGATGGCTTTGGCTGGCCTGTGACAGGCTTGGGCGCACGAGGCCCAACACGGCAGCGCCAGCACCCGCCGAAAGCAACGCCCGACGCCCAATCAATCTAGAATGATCAGCACCCACAATTCGGTCCCTCTGCAATCACGATGGATGACGGCGGGCCACGGCGTTGAATGTCGGGCACCAGCGAAGCTGGATCGCCGACATCGTGCACGGGCGTGCCATCGTCGCCTGGTCAGCCGCGGACGGTGACCAAGGTCGCGTTAGCTGCGAGGGCTAGCGTCTGGGTGGGTAGGGGTCGGGCGCGTGCGCCCAGCTGACGAGCGGCGGCTGGGCGGAAGCCGGCGGGTCAAGCTCATAGTGCTCAATGGCGACGTCCAGCGCCGACGCCAACGTCGCAATGCCGGGAGTCGTGCAAACGGCGAGGCGGCAGTCCATGCCCTTCGCATTCTTGCCGCTATGATCGCACTCTGGGCATTTGGCGTCGCTGGTCACGACGCCCATAGCCGCGGTCATGGCCATCTTGGCCGCCATGTCCGCCGCCTGGACAGTTGAAACGCTCATGCTGGCAGCAAACACCAGCCCCAAAATCGAGGCCAGCATCCGCCGCAGCCAGAAGCGAGTCATGTCATACAGGATGGGGATATATTTGCGGACTGCAAGCCCTATTCAATCACTGGGCTGTGATCTGCTGCCACTGCTAGCGGTTGGTGCTGCGATGATCGCGGCTACCAGCCATTGCGGGCGCTTCCACCGTGGGGTCGAGCACCGTCTTCGCCAAGTCGCTAACTGCCGCACCGGCGTGCCGGGAAGGATCGATCCTCTGAACCTGAACCAAGATGTCTCGTGCCACGGGCGCGGCGGTGCGCGAGCCGCCTATCCCATGCTCCACGACCACAGCGCAGGCGTAGCGCGGATTGTCGACCGGCGCATAGGCACAGAAGAGGGCATGGTGCCGCAAGTTCCAAGGCAACTGCTCCTGAGACACCCTGCGGTCTCGCTCGCCCTCGGTCATTCGTTTGACCTGTGAGGTACCGGTTTTCCCGGCCATTGCCATGCCTTGTTCGACGATGCGCGCAGCGAAGGCTGTGCCACGCGGGCTGTTGACGACCAAGTCCATGCCGTTGCGCACCGCTGTCAGATTCTCAGCGCGGAAGGAGAGGCTTGGTGCTTCAGGCGCTGACCGTGACCCGGTAGGCTTGCGCGCATCGGCAGTGAGCGCAATCAGCCGCGGTTTCACTGCGAAGCCTCCATTGGCAACACGCGCCGCCATCACGGCGATTTGCAGCGGCGTCGCCAGCATGTCTCCCTGGCCGATGCCGAGATTATATGTGTTACCGATCGTCCACGGGTGGCCCGTTCGTTCCAGCATCCAGCCCGGCGTTGGCAGCAGGCCAGGTGACTCTTCGGGCAACCCAACATCCGTATGCTTGCCGAAACCCAGCTTCGTAGCAGCCTGGACGATCTGGCCGACGCCGGCGCGCTTTGCCGCTTCGTAGAAAAATACGTCACAGGAGTGCTGCAAAGCTTCGGTCACATTGAGCCATCCGTGGCCGCCCGGATAGATCCAGCAATGCTTCTTCTGGTCTTTGCCAGGCAGATCGATCGATCCACCGCAGAAGATGCGGTCCGACAGGGCAAGCGCGCCACTTTCCAGCGCCGCCAGCGCCGTCACGATCTTGTAGGTCGAACCCGGCGGATAGACGCCCTGCGCCGCCTTGTTGACCAGCGGCTTCTTCGGATCGGCCAGCAGCCGTTGCCATTCCGGGTGAGTGATGCCACGCGCGAACGCGTTGCTGTCGAACCCCGGAACGGAAACCATGGCCAAGACGTCGCCGGTGATGACGTCCATGACCACTGCCGACGCGCTCTGATCGCCAATTCGCTCGGCAACGAACCGCTGCAACTCGCTGTCGATCGTGAGCAGCACGTTGGCGCCGGGCTCGCCCTCAGCGCGGTCCAGCTCGCGCATCACCCGGCCGGCGGCGTCGACTTCCACCTGGATGAATCCCGGTTTGCCGCGCAATGCCTTGTCGGCGCTCTTTTCGATGCCCCTCTTGCCGATGCGCATGTCGGGGAGCTCCAGCCCGGCTTCTTCCTTGCCATTGGCCAAGTCCTCAGCCGAAACGCGGCCGACGTATCCGACGATGTGGCTGGAGAGCTCGGCGAAGAAATATTCGCGGGTCTGGCCAAGTCCGACCGAGACGCCGGGCAGATTGGGGACATTGAATTCAATCCGCGCCATTTCGTCCCAAGTCAGGTTCTCTCGCACCTCCACGGGGACGAGCCCGCGGGCTTGCCGGATCTGCTCTATGAGACGCCCACGATCGCGTTCACTAATGGCGACGAGCTGGCCAAGGCGATCGAGCACGATCTCGACGAGTCTTGAGCCCGCTAACGTGCGTGGCTTTTCGGCCGTCATGAGCAGGCGAAAATTGCTGCGGTTTGCCGCCAGCACTCGGCCGGTTCGATCGAAAATGAGACCGCGCGTTGGCATGAGCGGCCGCGTGCTGAGCCGGTTGTCTTCCGCTAGCCCTCTGTATTTCTCCGTCTCCACGGACTGCAGCTGGTAGAGCTTGCCACCGATCAGGCCCAAGAGGCCGGCTTGCAATCCGCCCAGGAGCAGTGCTCGACGTCTCAATTGAGGATAGCGATCTTGTCGGCGTCCCATGAAATTGCGCCCTTTGACAAGCACACAGAGCTCCATCGCACGTGCAGTGGAGATCGCAGAACAGCACCGTGCGGTGCCGCTATCGTCAAATCAGGCGCGAGGTGGGAGGGGATCGGGCTGAGGCGAAAGCCCACGAAGGATCGATGACGAAGCCCGGGTGGCTCTGCTCGCGGCTACTGCCTCCAGTATCAAGCCTCGGATGGCAAGTGTTGCGCCTGAGCTGACGCACGCTGCGCTGCATCCCGCGCTCGCCAGTATGCAGGAGGCACCGCATGCGCAGCGACCTGCGACACCGGAAGCCGCCATACACTCGGTCGTTGCCGGCTTCGCCGATTCGCCGGTCGAGCCGACAATTGGTGTGCCTCCCAGCAAAACCGCAAGGCAACTCAGCAGCACGGACAAACAGCGCCAACACTTCATGACGACATTGTGCGCCGGTCGTCTCCTTGTGCCAAGCGCTGTGCCATTTTCACGGCCTCGATGATCTTCACGACGTCGAGGTAGACATTTTCCACGCGGCGCAATCGGAAGCCGGCTTTCTGAACGTTGCCGACGGTATCGCGATTGAGGTCGGGGCCGAAGCGGCTCACGAGAGGTGTCATGAGATCCATGAGAATGCCCAGCGGTCCGATCGCGCTGCGGACGTGCTCGAACATGAGAATCTGGCCGCCAGGCTTCAACACTCGACGGAGCTCCTGCAGGCCGATGATCGGCTTCGGCACCGAGCAGAACGTACAGGCCGTCGCCACCGTGTCGAAAGTCGCCTCTGCGAAGTCGAGCGCGCAGACGTCCATCTCGCGCAATTCGATGGAGCCCGCGTACGCTGCCGCCTTCGGTGCCGCGCGCTCGAGCATTTTCGGGCTGATATCGATCGCCACGACATTCATGTCTGGCGGAAAGAATTTGAAGTCGTTGCCGGTGCCCGCCGCCACCATCAGCGTCGCACCGTGCATCTTGCTGAAAAGCCGCCGCTTGTGCGGTCCGAGACGACGATCTTCGGCGAACGCGAAGAGATCGAGAGTCCGACTGGCCTTGTCCCACTTGCGTTGGGTCGCCGTGTCCATGGCGGTTCTCCGTCTAGCCTGCGGCGTCAACAACGGGGCCGCGGAGAGCCCGATCATAAATCTTCACGCCAAGCACGACGATTGCGCCGAACACGGCGCCGACCAGCGCAGCAGCGCCGAGCGTAGTCGAGCCTGCCGCCATCGAATCGCGCATTCCGAACAACATGCCGCCGTACATCCCGATCAGCGACCCCGCCATCATCGTCTCGAACATGCCGAGAAGTGCCGATAGGGCGAGCCCGAGCACGAAATGAAGAACCATGCCCACCGCCATGCCGATCAGCATGGCGATCACCATGTCCATTCCCGGCCAGACCAGGCCACGTACCACGAGAGCTGTCGCAACACCGATCAGCATTCCGGCGACGTAGTCTCCAATGGTGAACAGCATGGTCCGACTCCTTCGTTCCTGCGATTTTAGAGGGGCCGATCAAGGTCGACATTCGCATCCCGCGGAGCAACTGCGAGAGGATAAAGGCGGATCGGCTGTCTGCGACCGCGCAGGGGACGGGTGACGGGCTCTGGCAACTGCAGGATCTCCCCCAGACCCGGAGCAGCGGCCAGGACGTCGGCCGAAACCAGCAACGGCGTGCCGAGATCGGCGGTCAGCCGCTCTATGCGCGCGGCGGTGTTAACAGCGTCGCCCACCACCGTGTATTCGAGTCGCTGCTCGTCGCCCAGGGCGCCGGCGATGACGTCGCCGTAGTGGATTCCGATGCCGATCGCCACCGGCGACAGACCATCGGCGACCCGTTCGGCGTGCCACCGGCCGATCGCGGATAGAAGATCCAGACCAGCCAGCACGGCATGCCTGGCATCGTCCGCGCCGGGTTCGGGCACACCGAAGATGGCCATCGCGCCGTCGCCGATGAACTTGTCGATGACGCCGCGATGCCGCGCGATCGGGTCGGCAATGCGGCGCCGGAATTCATTGAGGAATTCCGCAACCTGGTCTGTCGCCATTCCCTCAGCAAGGCCCGTGAAGCCGCGCAGGTCGAGGAACAGAATCGCCGCCTTCTGCGATCGAAAGGAGCGCGCCGCTGTGCCGGCCTGGGCGATCTCGTCCACCAGTTGCGGGCTGAAATACCGCGACAGGTTCCCGCGCAGGTGCGCCTCGGTGAGGGCGTTGGTCGATGCCCGCCGCGCCCGCTTGACCGCAATATAGAGCGCATAAGCCGTCAGGCTGACGACCGCCAGATGGGCCAGATTCGCCGTCAAGGCGCCGGGCATCCAAGTCTCGCCGTCGACGTACGATGACCACAACCAGATCGCCACCCAGTTCGCAGTGAAGAGGCCACCCGTATACACAACGAGCCATGGCCGATGGCGCAAAGCGGCTGCAGCGAGGAAGACGAAGATGAGCAGGGCGACTGGCGTCTCCAGGGCCGATTGCAACGGTTGGCCATTCTGGGCGGCGAGCATGACCAGGCAATGGGTCAGCAGGCCCACGTCTAGGCTGGCGAACACCCACAGGATCCAGGGACGGAATATTCGCCTACTGGCGAGCACGGGCGTGAGCAGCGTGATCAGGATCAAGCCGCCCAAAGGGACCATGGTCGGATAACCTTGGTCGGCGGCCCCAACCAGGCGGAACACCACCGCTAGGACCAGGAGGGCGAGCAGGCGAATGCCGGCAAGGAGCCGCTCGCTGCGACGCTCCAGTTTGGCAAAAGCCCGATCGACTTCCGTCATCATGGGTGCTCGTCCGTCCGTCAAATCTTGCGACCTGAAACCTCCGCAGCCAGGGACCTGAATATAGCCCATCAGGCGATCTGCTTTCTCGCCCTCTTCCTGGATTTCTTCGAGATGATCTTGATCGACCTGTTGCAATCGCGCGAGTCATAGTACGGTCCCGCGCTGCCATGGCTCTCGGACGTCGACGCGCCTGGGCCTCCGGTTGAGGTTGCATCCACCCCGCAAGACTGCTCCCGATTCGATTGAGCCGGTTGCTCCACCGCAAGTAGTCTCGCTCGCGCTTTCCATCGAAACCGTGACAGGGCATGGTTACCGCTTCGACGGCTGGAAGCGGAACGCGATCAACAATGACTAGTGATTCGCCTGAGGCGCCGTATCGCCGGCCGCCTTTAAGACACCCGCCGGGAGGCCGGCGTTACGCGGCGCCCAGCGGACTTGCGAATGAACTATGTGATCGAAGGCCATGTTCCCGTGAACATCATCGGCAAGCTCTTGTCCTAGAAACCTTCCGCCGCCGGTCTCACGCTTCCCGGCATGCCGGAAGGCACTCCGGGCATGACGGGTGCAAAGACTGGGAAGTTTACGATCTATGCCGTCAACAAGGGCGCCAACGCGCCTTTCGTATACGCGACGGAGTGATCGGGCCGGCCAAATGACCTTGCTGAGCGGCTTTCGCCGTTACCTCCTATTTGTTGTCGCGGCGAACTTGGCATGGGAGATAGCCCACCTCCCGCTCTACACGATTTGGACCGAAGGCACTGTCCAGCAGATTGTCTTCGCCGTTCTGCACTGTACCGCAGGCGACCTGCTGATCGCTTCGGGCTCGCTGCTTGGAGCTTTGCTCCTTGTAGGAATTTCGACGTGGCCCGCCGATCGGTATTGGCGGACCGCCGCACTGGCTGTTGTCGCTGGCCTTGCCTACACGGTTTACAGCGAATGGCTCAACACCGAGATCCGTGCCAGCTGGACTTACAGCAATCTCATGCCGCGGCTCCCGTGGATCGGTACCGGGCTAGCACCATTTACTCAATGGATAGTCATCCCCTTGGCCGGATTCGTTTGGCTACATCGGACGGTGTCTGCGAAGTCGAATAGATGACTTCAATCTGGGTGCCTTTGCACCAGCTCGAGCCCCGGGCCGAGGCGATGATAGGTGCAGTTCGTCTCGACGCCCTCGTAGAGCGCGATCAGCCCGCCGACCAGGGCGAAAGGCAGCGCCAGCATTACGAGCAGCGTCTCGGCGATGTGGCTGGCATCTATGTGGATCGCGAACCGAAGAGCATGATGGCCGCCCCGATGAGGATCACGGCTCCTCCCATCACATCCCAGCGGTCCGGTCGAGCTCCCTCGAGCAGCCATAGCCAGCCAATGGAAGCCACAACGTAGATGCCGCCATAGGCAGCGTAGGCACGCCCTGCATATTCGGAATCGACCAGGGTCAGGAGCCAGGCAAACACGATCAGGCTCACGATGCCTGGCAACACCCACACGCTGACTTGCCACTGCGCAGCCAGATCCAGAACGCAAAGCAACCGCCAATCTCCGCAAGAGCAGCACCTGCATAAATGAAGAGAGCCTTGATCATGCGTCCGCCAAATCAGGGATTCATCTGGATCGACGCCGCGGCCGCGGACTGCGTCTGACGGTGCGCTTCTCGACAGGATCGGTGCCTGCCGCGGCGCCCACGACCTTCTTCGTGCCAGGTGCCGCCAAGGCTTCCAGCAACAGGCATTCAGGCACCGTCCGACCTTCGCAAGAACGTATCAAGTCTGACAGCACCCTTTCCATCCGGCGCAGATCGGCGAGTTTTGTTCGTACTTCCCCCAGGTGCGTGGTGGCCAGTTCTCGAACCTCATCGCAGGTGTCCACCTTGCGATCAGCCAGGCTGAGCAACCGGCGCACGGAGTCGACTTTGAAGCCGAGCTCGCGCGCCTGGCGGATGAAGGACAGTCGCTCGATGTCGGATGCGCCGTACAGCCGGTATCCGCCGGCGGTGCGCTCGGGCTTCGGCAGCAGCCCTTCGCTCTCGTAGTAACGGATGGTTTCCGCCTGCACGCCGGAACGTCTGGCGAGAATGCCGATCGAGATCATCCCTTCCGAAACCATGGCCGACACCCCTCTGCGCACTCACGCTTGACCCTATAGTTCCTACAAGGTCTAGCGTTGCGGGACCATGGCTGATTTGCACAAAGCCCAAGGTCCGACGACGGAAGCAAGGCGCGATGCGGCGAAGACCACCTTCGCGGCTGGAGCGCTCCTGGCTGCATTCGGCGTCGCGTCCTGCTGCGCGTTGCCTCTGGCGCTTGGGACGTTGGGCGTAGGCTCGGCCGCCCTGGTGGGAATTGCGGTTCTGGTCGGGCCGTATCAGATCCAGGTGCTCGCAGCGGCGGTCGTCTGTCTCTTTGGGGCAGCGTTCGTCATGGTGCGCCAGCGCCGCGCCATGACGTGCGGTCGCGCGGAAGCAGTCACGCGACCTCTCCTGGGTTGGTTCGCGGTGGTCGCTATTGCCCTCGCTATCGCACTGCTGGCCCTGACTTTCTGGCTGGAGCCGCCGCTATGATCCCTGTCCTGCAATCGACGTTGACTTGCCCCGACTGCGGCACGCAGTCAGTGGAAACCATGCCGATCAATGCATGCGTGTATTTCCACACCTGTGGGGGCTGCGGCATACGGCTCAGGCCGAAGCCCGGCGACTGCTGCGTCTTCTGCTCCTACGGATCGGTTCCCTGTCCACCGATCCAGGAACGCGGAAAAGATGCCTGCTGTGCTGTAGCGCCGGAAGACGCCGGCCCAAGCTACTGCTCGCTGGAGCCGGATGCGTTCGGCCAGCGTATCGGCGAGATCGCGGCGCTCATGCGCACCTTCAGCGGACTCGTCGAGCGCACGCCAAGTGGTGTGGCAGTACGTTTCAAGGCGCAAGATGGCTTGCGCACCGCGCTCGACACGCTTGCCGAGAAAGAGCGCTCGTGCTGCGCGACCCTCGAGTTCGCGGTCATGGAACAGGCCGAAACGATCTCGTTCTGCATCAGCGGCGCTGGTGAAGATCGCGCCGCCATCGACGACTTGGTGGCACGCCTGGGAACTGCGCGGGTCGCAGCCGAACTGCGACCCGACTTGCACAGGCCAGACTGGTCAAAGGTCACGCTTTTGAAGGCTCGCGATGTCTTGCAACGCAGGCTCGCTGCGCATCCTGCAGGTGTGGCCCGCTGGGAGGGATTGGACGCTGGCGAAGACAAGGCGTTGGTGGCCATTTTAGGCCATTTCATTCGTCATGGACGTCCTCCCTCGAGGGAAGCCATTGCCGATTCGACTGGCCAATCCCCCGATGAGGTACAGAACGCGCTGGAGAGCCTGCGCCTGCGCGATCTTGTGGTGCTTGACCAATTCGACGCATCGATCCGTGCGGCATATCCATTCGCCGCCTATTCCACCGATCATCGAATCACGCTGCGCGGGCAGGCCGTAGAGTCCTTGTGTGCCATCGATGCGCTCGGCGCGGGTGCCATGTGCGGGACGGAAAGTTCGATCGAGTCGAAGTGCGCGCACTGCGGCGTGCCGATTCACATCTCGACATCCCGCGGCGGCACGGAGCTCAAGGTCGTCGAGCCTGTTGGTACGGTTGTCTGGTACAGTCTGGCATTCGACGGTTGCGTTGCTCAAAGCTGTTGTCCCAGCACGCTATTCTTCTGCAGCGACGATCACTTGACCGCGTGGCGCGCCGGCAACGGCGCACGCACGACCGGTGACCGGCTCGACACGTACGAAGCACTGGAGATCGGCATTGCGTTGTTCGAGCCTTTGTTGAGGGAGTCCCCGGACTGCCGGACCGCTGGCACCACTGCCGAGCGAGCGGATGCCTCAGAAGAGCGCGGATGATGAGGGGTATCCGACCGCCGCCGGCGGCAACCAGTAACTGATCGGCGGCAACTCCTTCCAAGCAGCAGGCAGACCGGGGATCACGCCTCAGCTTCTCGCCCTCCGGGGCCGCTTGACCTTGGAGCTTGCTCCAAGAGTACCATGAACTTGGAGCCGTTCGACGCCCGGAAAAAGGAACCATCACATGAAGACCGCCACGTTCAGGATCGAAGGCATGAACTGCAACCATTGTGCCAACACCATCAAGACGCTCGTCGAGCAACAGCCTGGCGTGAAGATGGCCGCGGTCTCGTTCGACGAAGGCCAGGCGCGCATCCTCTACGATCCGCAGTCCATCGGCGAAGACCGCCTCGTCGACGTCGTCCAGCAGCCGGGCTTCCGGGTTGTGGGACGCGAATAGCCGAGTTTGCAGCCAGTGGGGTCCTGACATGAGCGTCGCAACGACTGCTTCATTTACCTTCCAGCCATGGAGCGAAGAGCCGTCGAGCCGGCCCGATCGCCGCAAGATCCGCGCCCGCATCGGCGGCCTCCACTGCTCGCTTTGCACCGGCACGATCGAGAAAGCGCTCGGACGCATGCCGGGCGTCGACAAGGTGGCGGTCAGCCTCACGCATGAACAGGCGCTCGTCGAATACGACCCGGCGATCGCGCGCCCTGAGCATTTGCTGCAGACGTTGCGGGACATCGGCTACACAATTTCCGACCCCCGCAAGCTTCGCGCCTTCGAAGACGAAGAGCGCGATCTCCTGCATGAGGCCCGGCGATTTGTCGCTGCAGTGGTTCTCAGCGTCGCCTCCATCCCGATCATCGCCGATCCGGCGGTGGGCTGGATCGGCTTTCTGCCGGCGCTTGTCTGCCTGAGCCTTGGCGTGTTCGTCTTCCTGGTCCTGCGATCGACCGGCTTGTGGGTCGCCATCGGTGCCGCGACAGGCCTCACGGTCATGGCGCTCTCGCTGCTCTATCTCAATCTGGCGGGCTACCTCACGCACAGTGCCCCATGGTTGACCGGCGGGCTGGCCGTGGTGCTTGTCTTCGGCGTTGGCCGACACATCCTGCACATGGCATTCCAGGCACTGCGGCGCGGCATTCTCAACCAGCATGTGCTGCTGGAGATCGGTGCGTTCGCCGGCATGGCCGGCGGTGTGATCGGGCTCGTGCTCGACCGGCCGGACTATCCGACGGCGGCGTTCTTCGCCGTATCGGTGATGGTCGGCACCTATCACATCTTCTCGGAATGGCTGTCGCTCATCGTCAAGACTCGCAGTTCGCAGGCGGTCAAGCGTCTCCTGGACCTGCAGCCCGAGACGGCGTGCGTGGTGCGCGACGCGCAGGAGCGTGAGGCGCCGATCGAGGAGGTGAAAGTCGGCGACCATGTGCGGATCCGTCCCGGCGAGCGCATCCCGGCCGACGGCACCGTGGTCAGCGGTCACTCGGGCGTCGATCAATCGCTGGTCACCGGCGAAGCCGTTCCCGTCGACAAGCATGAGGGCGACGCGGTCATCGGCGGATCGATCAACGGCACCGGCACGTTGCTGGTGAACGTCATGGCGATCGGGGAAGGCAGCTTCCTCCATCAAGTGATTCGCCATGTCGAGGACGCGCGGGCCCTGAAACCCGGCATCCTTCACCTCATTGACCGCGTGCTGCGCGTCTATACGCCGGCCGTACTGCTGATCGCCGCACTGGCGGTCGTTGGCTGGCTCGTCGGTTCATGGCTGTTCACGGGAGAGGTCGACGTCGAGCGCGCCGTGTTTGCGGGCTTGAGCGTCCTCGTCATGGGGTACCCCTGCGCCGTCGGCATCTCCGCGCCGCTCTCGATCGTGCGCGGCGCCGGCCAGGCCGCCGAACGGGGCATCCTCATGCGGACGGGGGAAGCCTTCCAGGGTTTCCGGCTCGTGAAGACGATCGTCCTCGACAAGACGGGTACGCTCACCGAAGGCCGTCCTGTCGTACGCGAGATCGAAACGACGGGAGGAGGGGAGCGCGAACTCCTCGCCATCGCTGCCGCTGCCGAGGCGTCTTCCGAGCACCCGCTCGCCCAGGCCGTCGTCAAGGCAGCGTTCGAACGCGGCGTCACGCCGCCCGATGTGACGTCGTTCCAGGCGTTCCCCGGACAAGGTGTCGTCGCGCGTATCGGCAACGGCGAGGCCCTTGTCGGAAGTCCACGGTTTCTCCTCGACCGGAACGTTGATCTCGCGCCATTGCAGCCGAGGATAGAGACCCTTGAAGCGGCAGGACGCACCGTGATCGCCGTCGCAAACGAAGGACGTGCGCTGGGACTTGTGGCCCTGGGCGACACGTTGCGGCCGGATGCCGTCTCGGCGGTTGCGACGCTGCGCAAGTCGGGGCTGGCGACGATCCTCGTCACCGGCGACAACGAACGCGCCGCGCAAAGGGTCGGCCGTGAGCTCGGCATAGACGAAGTTCACGCGGGCGTCCTGCCACAGCAGAAGGCAGCGCTCGTGCGTGGTCTCCAAGTCGACGCCCGCGTGGCGATGGTCGGCGACGGCATCAACGATGCTCCTGCAATGATGCAGGCTGACATCGGCATTGCCATGGGAGGCGGCACCGACATCGCCATCGAGGCGGCGGACATCATCATCCTGTCCGACAGGCTGGGTGTCCTTGCGGAAGCGCGCGAGATCAGTGGCCGGAGCTACCGCAAGATGGTCCAGAACATCGTCCTGGCCTTTCTGTTCAATGGCGCCGGCATCCCACTCGCAGCCACAGGCCTGATCCATCCAGTTTGGGCAATGGTTGCGATGGCGGTGAGTGTGACGGCTATCTTCATCAACTCGCTGTGGGGCACGCCTCGGCTCTTTTTCGATGCGATTCAGAGCGTTGGCCGACCCATTGCCGGCGCCGCGCCGCAGGATGCATGAAACCGGCGGCGTTCGCGGCAGCGCTTGACCTTGGTCTATACTCCAAGGTCTAGGCTATCCCTCGGAGGCCCGAGATGTTGACGATCGGCAAGCTCGCCGCGCTCGCGAAAACGAGCACGGATACGCTGCGCTACTACGAACGCGAAGGGTTGATCGAACCGGCCGACCGGAGCGGCAGCGGCTATCGCCTCTACGACAAGGAGTCGGCACGACGCATCAACTTCATCAAACAGGCGCAGCACTGCGGCTTCACGCTGACGGAGATCCGGGATCTCCTGGCCCTGCGGCGCCGCAACGCCGCTTGCTGCGGCGACGTGCGCACGCGGGCGATCGAAAAGAAACTGCAGCTTGAACACAAGATCAAGGCGATGAAATTGATGTCCAAGGCCCTCGATCATCTCATCGTCGATTGCGCCGACGAGGCACAGCCAATCGGTGAATGCACGATCCTTGCGGCCTTGGAGAGGACAAGCGAACAGGCGCACTGAACCATGAAGGTCGAGCTGTTCCATGCACCGGGCTGCAGTCGATGCGCCGCCGCCCGCAACGACTTGAAGGCAGCTGCAGAAACAGCCGTCGCCGGCGTTGAATGGCGCGAGGTCAACGTGCTCGACGAGATGGACTACGCCGTCGACCATGGCGTCCTGTCCCTGCCGGCGATCGTGGTCGACGGCGAGCTCATGTTCTCGTCGCTGCCGACACCGCAGCAACTCCGCGCGGCTTTGACCCGCCGCAACGGCAGGGAGCGGTGACGTGACGCCGGAAGCACTGCAAGACGCCGTGGCGAATGCAGGGGTTGCCGCCATTGGGCTGAGTTTCCTGGCTGGGCTCCTGTTCAGCTTCAACCCGGTGGCGCTGGCGTCGATTCCGGTGTCTCTGGCCTACGTCACAAAGGCCCGCGAGAAAAGGCAGGCTGTCCTTTTCGGAACCGCATTTGTCGTCGGCATGTTGGTGGTCCATGCCGCGATGGGCTTCGTCGCCGGGCTCGGTGGCCAGTGGGCAGCCGCGCTGCTGGGGCGCGGTTGGGGGCTGGTACTCGGTCCCTTTCTCATCCTGCTCGGGCTGATGTGGGCCGGATGGCTGCGCCTGCCGTTGCCGGCGTTCGCGCTGGGTGCCAAGCGGCCATCCGCAGCATGGAGCGCATTCGTCCTGGGCGCGGTGTTTTCAGTTGCGATCTGCCCGGTCTGTACGCCGGCGCTGGTCGTCCTGCTCGGGGCCACGGTCGGGCTCGCCTCGCCCTGGATCGGCGCCGTTCTCCTGCTCGCATTCGCCGTCGGGCGCGCGCTTCCGGTAGCGGCCGGCGCCATCAGCATCGGCTGGCTCGAGAACCTGCGCAGCATGGATTCGTATCGGCGGACCTTCGAGACGCTGGGTGGAGTCATTTTGATCTTGGCCGGCCTCTACATGCTAAACGCCTATTTCTTTTGGATTCCCGCACTGGCAGGTTGATCCTCGGCATCGCGGGCTACCCCAGGCTACAACGCGACGTTCGCCACCTGGCCGTGGCGGTGCTCAGCGCGGTGACGTTGCGGATCCTTGAAAAGCCGCTCATAGAGGCTTTGGCGGAGTTGGCTCATCGGCGTCGCTGGAGTGTTCTCAACAGGCTGCGTCTTCCGGGCTGGTTGGAGCTTCCGGCCGCGCTGGTGCTGATGGACTACGCGCTTTACGTTTGGCACGTGCTGACGCATCGCGTGCCGCTCCTGTGGCGCTTTTACCAAGTGCATCATATCGATCTCGATCTCAGTGCGTCCACGGCGTTGCGCTTCATTTTGGTGAGATGGCACTGTCGGTACCTTGGCGAGCCACGCAGATCATTGCGATCAGCATCTCACCACGCGCATTGAAATTGTGGCAGAGCCTGCTGCTCCTCTCGATCATCTTTCACCATTCCAATGCGTCTGCCGGGCCGACTGGAGCGCTGGCTGGTTCGGTTGAAGGCCCACATTGAGGATGAAGACCAGACCGGCAAGAATCTGCGCTGTGAGATTCACCGGCGCATCGGTGCCTCACGCGCGCAGAAGCCGGCTGGTTGACCTTCTTCGCCAGCGGCAGGCCGCTCGCGTAATCGTCATCGACTGGAAGAGTAACGTCGCTCCCGGCGAGGCGGACATGCGTCTCCACGCTGGCCAGCTCGAAGACTACTTGAGAGCGACTGGCGCTGCCCGGGGAGTGGTCGTCTATATGACCCCGGGAATCGTTCGATGGGTCTCGCTGAACGAGGCCGGCCTCAGCGGCAAGCCCAGGGTTGGCTGAGGCTCCAATGGTTTCCACACTATATCTCTCTGCCGGACGACCCTATCCGACGCCTAGCTGGATGTAGCCTGAGGAGGGACCCGCTCATCTGGGTGCTAAGTCTCTATAATTGCCTAATTTTCATAGATTCCAGCTCTCGCGTTAGTCGCTTTAAATAAGGCCTTGAATGAAATAAGGCCTTGAATGTCGGAAAAACAGACATTACATTGCGATTGGCGTCCTAAAAAGACACATCCATGACCGTCGGAACCCTCGCTCCTCCTCTCGCCGCATTTCCTTCGGCCGCGATCAGTACGAGTTTGCGGAGCGAGCTCATCCAGGCGGTGAAGGATGAGGCCTCGATCAAGGGCATCGCCTTGCCGACGTCGGACATCGACATCGCCAAGGCGGCCTTCCAGGTAGACTCTCTCGTCGTCGTTTCGATCCTGTGTGTGGTTGAACCAATTGTCTGCTTCGAGCTGCCTGAGAGCGTCGTGCGCACCGGCGGCTATGGATCGGTGGACAGCGCGCTCTACCAGCTGCTGCCCCGCATCGAAGCACAGTGGAAGAAGCGTAAAGGAGAGAAGCCATGACCGAGCTGGCACTTCGGCAAGTAAGCGACGAGGAGGAGCGCCGACGGCTGGGAGATCGGTTACGCGAGGCGCGCAAGTATCTTGGCCTCAAGCAAGAGGAAGTTGCGACCTATCTCAAGATCCCGCGGACGGCGCTCACCGATATCGAGAACGGCCAGCGCCGCGTCGAGGTGATTGAGTTGACGCGGCTGGCCAAGCTCTACCGGCAACCGGTTGCGTTCTTCACCGGTGAAGACGAGGCGTCGGCGACTCTCCCGGTCGATGTCGCCCATCTCGCGCGCCGCGCGGCCGATCTGTCGCCAGAAGATCGCGATGAGCTCGGCCGCTTCGCCGAATACCTGCGCACGCGAGCGCGTGCCGAGCAGGGCTGACCCTCATGGCGGCGGCGGATTACGCGGGCGCGGTGCGAGCGGGAACGATGGCGGCCGCCCGGCTCCATCAACGTCTCCACCTGCGTCAGGTCGTCGAAGCCAGGGGTGGCAATGTCGACGTCTTCGGCGCTATCCAGGTCATCGACCTCCCGCTTTTGCTACGGCCGCTCCAGGGCCTGCTTGGTGCCTATCTGAGCGATCCGGCCCCAGGCGTCCTCGTCACGACACGCCGACCGATGAGTATCCAGCGCTTCACCGCCGCGCACGAACTCGGTCATTTCGAGATGAAGCACCAGCCGAGCCTCGACGATGAAAGCATCCTGCGGCGCATGACCCTGACCGGGGCGCCGGCAGAGGATTTTCAGGAGGTCGAAGCCGACGCCTTTGCAATGGGCTTCATGATGCCGCGGTGGTTGGTCCAGTGGCATGCCGCTCGGCAAGGCTGGACGGTGGAGGATTTTCGGCGTCCGAACCGGATCTACCAGCTCGCGCTTCGGATCGGGGCGAGCTACGAGGCGACCTGCTGGACCCTCGTCCGCCATCGTCTGATCCAGGCCCCGCTCGCCCGTGAATTGCTCCAAACGCAGCCTCGCGAGCTGAAGATTGCCCTGCTCGAGGCCTACAAGCCGCATGATTATCGCGGCGATGTCTGGCTCCTGACAGAGCGCGACGCTGGAACGCGCATCGATGGCAGTCGCAATGACCTGTTCGTGTTGCGGCTCGAGGAGCATAGCGGCGGCGGCTACCTGTGGGACATTGATCAGCTCAAGGCGAGCGGATTCGCGATCGTCCGCGACGAGCTCGAGGCGATCGACGGCGACGGAGTCGGTGGGCCGGTCGTGCGGCGCGTTACCGCGGCACCGGAGGAGACACATCGCGGATCGCTCCAGATCGAGGAGCGGCGACCCTGGGATCCTGAGCCTCCACTGTCGCGGCTCAATCTCGACTTCGACTTGACGGGGCCGGAAGAGGAAGGACTGTCGCGCGCCGAGCGGCGGAGGTTGCTCGAAGCCGCATGACCGCGATTGTCGTGTTGAAGGACCTGCGGCCGCTGTTCGGCGAGTCGCGTGACCAGGGGCCGCGACCGACCTGCCTCGCGTTCGCGGGCAGCGATGCGCATGCGGCCCTACGGCCGGGGTGGACGCCGTTGTCGTGTGAGTTCGCCTTCTATCATGCGCAGCGGCGAGGGGGACGTCCACCCGGACGGGGCGTGTTGCTTTCGGCGATGCTCGAGGCGCTGCGAAACGACGGACAGCCCGCGGAAGCCGGCTGGCCATATCTGGCCGCGACGCCGAGCGACGTCGCGTCCTGGATGCCGCCCCACAAAGTCGGACCGCTGTTCGGGCGCGCCGGCGAACGGCGTAGCCCCTCCCTCGACGTCATCATTCAGGAGCTTGACGGTGATCGCCCCTCGATCCTTCTGCTGATGCTGTCCCGCACCTTCTATGCGCCATCAGCCCAAGCCGTGATTCACCCGGCCGTCGGCGAGGGACCTGATCCGGCGCGCCGCCATGCCGTCATTGCCGCGGCTCACGGGACGGTCGATGGCGAGCGTGCGATTCTGGTGCGCAACAGCTGGGGCGCCAGGTGGGGCGCTGCCGGCTATGGCTGGCTTACCGAAACCTTCCTCGCGCCCCGTCTCTTCGCGGCCGCGATATTGACGGAGAATGTCGATGTATCTGCCTGTCCCGTCGCAGCCTGATTGCGCGACCGCGTGGCGCGAGGCGGTCCGCCTAGTCGACGGCGCGCCCGGCCACGAAGCCTACAACGTGGTGATCGATGTAGCGAATCCGACGATCAATGCAACACGCGCACACCCAGGCATCACCGTCGTGGACGATTTCCTGTTGGCGCATGACAAGTCGGTCGAGGCGGTCGCCAATACGATCTTTCCCGCATCGCTCTATTACCGTCATGGGGCGCCAGCGTTCTTCGATGTGTTCAGCACGAAGGTGCTGCCAAAGGTGCGGCGGAGCGGGCGCTGGTCGGGCTACTATTTCGAGCGCATGATCGATTTTCCCGTCCCGGCAGGCGAACCGCCGAACCAGCTCTGGGATATCGTCGAGCGTATGCGCAACGACGAGGTGCGCGCGCTCAACAAGTTCGAACTCTCGCTGTTCGATCCGGTCCGCGATGTCGACAATTCGCCGTATGGCGGTCAGTGCCTCAGTTTCATGAGCTTCAAGATTGTGCCCGGAGCGGCGCGCACCCTGACTCTGACTGCGATGTATCGGAACCACTTCTATATCGAGAAACTGCTCGGCAACCTGATCGGACTTGGCCGGCTGATGGCCTTTATCGGTCGCGAAAGCGGCCTCCAGGTTGGCGCTCTCACCGTGATCTCCACACACGCCGAGATTGACAAGCCCGGTGGTGTACGCCGCAGCGACATTGGCGCAATGCTCGCCCGGTTCGATCAGGCGGGAACACCGCTCGCCGCCTGACCGAACGGCAATTCGCGCGTCGCTTCATCCCGAGGAGGCCCATCGAAGCCATAAAGGGCATAGACGCCGGCGATGAATTCCGCCTGCCCTCCATAGCTCGGATGCCGGACCATGGTGACCGGAATGTCGATCGCCGCAAGCGCCAAGCCGGCGTCACGGCCAATCGCGACAATGCGGCGTGGTGCAATCATCTCGACCAGCGCCATCAATAGCGGCCAGGTCGCATCGCGCTCGGACCGGCTATGGCAGCGATTCGACATCGGATCGCCAGCGTCGTGGGGATGGAGCGGAAACACGTTCCACAAGACGACCGGTGCGCCGATGCGCGTGAGCACACTCCATATGATCGCAGCGGTGCGCTCGGCGACGATCGGCCCACGAGTTGCGCGATCAAGCGTGATGCCACCAAGCAGCGCGCTGGCCGAGGCAAGATGCACCTCGTCGGTTAAGGGAACGCCGGTGCGGCGGCCGCCTCGATAGCCGAGATCCCGGGCGATCCACATCGTTTCGACATGGCTGTCGAGCGCGGCTTCGAGGCACTGTATGAGGTTGCGCTTGCGCACACGCGGCGCATCGGATCGGTCGTGGATCGGGCAGCTATCGCGATAGGGGTTGAAGACCGCCGGCAGGCGTGTGTTGGCAAGCGCAGTCGCAAAGGATCGGGGCGTTTTCACGGGAGGGGCTCAATGGAAAGCTGGCGATTGTTGATGTCAATTCGAACGCGGCCCCGGCGATGCTCGCGCAGGAAGCGGAAGGCTGTATAGCCCTGGAGTATCGCCTCTTCCCAGAGCCAAAGCGGACAACGTTCCGCTTCGTAGCCTGCGACGAACTGGCGGACATGCTTCAGGAGATCGAACGGCAGATCGCCGCGCTTCATGTTGGCGAACAGATCGAGCTCGATCGCCTGACCGAAGATCCAGGTTGTGATGCCCTCCTCGATCAGTGTCGCACGGGCGCCGTCTTCGGCATCGTCGATCTTGGGGTCTGATTTGCGGGCACCTCGAAGAATGACCTGTTTCGACGAGTCTTGCCGATAGGTGATGGGATCTGATTTTTGGCGACGGGGGACGGCGAGAGTTTCGACTATAGGTAGAACTTCCATTGGCCTCGGCGGCCGTA
>Ga0268299_1000659_pt1 | contig 93948 bp, 66 predicted proteins | sample NOBtaG_FD_193484 | JGI IMG/M metagenome (GOLD analysis project Ga0268299, IMG submission 193484) | Activated sludge microbial communities from bioreactor in Nijmegen, Gelderland, Netherland - NOB reactor | ecosystem: Engineered > Bioreactor > Aerobic > Activated sludge | place: Netherlands...
CGCGGGTCGCAGGCTTCGAGCCGGCACGGCGTGATGCTCTCGCCGGTCTCGAACGTCGTGTCGGTCTCCGCGTCGTAGACGACCAGCACGTCGTCGAGCTGGTCGCCGTCGCCGTTCTGATCGACGGTGCCGTCCGCCGTTTCGTCGACGCGGATCGCGAGGAGCTGGCGCGGGCCGCAGACCGTGCCGCTCGCGGCGCCGAGCACGAAGTCCTCGGCCGCCACGGCGACGTTCCGGAGGTCGGCGCCGCCGACGTCGTAGAGCCGGGCGACGCGATCATCGGGGTCGCCGTCGCCGTTCAGCGACACGCCGCCTTGCCCGCTTTCCGGCGTGAGGAACGCGACCCGCGTCCCGCTCACCGCGAGGGTGTCGGCGGCCTGGCCGACGTTCGTCCACGGACCGCCGGGCAGCGGATACACCGCGACCACGTCGTCGTCGGCGTCGCCGTCGCCGTTCCGGTCGATGCCCGCCTCCCCGCTCTCCGAGATCAGCGCCGCGGCGACGGTGCTCGACGTGCGCACGGCGGTCGCGGCGAGCCCGAGGTTCTGCGAGGGGCCGGCACCGACCACGAGGTGCACCACCTGATCGTTCGTGTCGCCGTCGCCGTTGAGCGGCCCCATCGGGCACGCGACGGTCCCGTCCGTCGCCTCGGGACGCAGATAGACGGCGTTGCCGCCGGCGACCGACACCTCGCCCGCGGGGCAGTGCGTCGTGACCGCGCCGGTCGTGGCGTCGACGATCTGGAGCACGACGTCGTCGAGGATCTCGTCGGGGAAGAGCGTGTCGGCGCCGTTCGGGTCGGAACCGTCGATGCCGCGCACGTACGCATCGAAGACGTTGCCGTTCGCGTCCGTCGTCTCCGTCGAGAGGTTGTGCGCCTGCGTCATGAAGGCCGCCGTCCGGCCGTCCGCCGAGAGCGCCGAGCAGCAGAGACTGCCGAACTCGTCACCCGGTGTGCCGTCCGCGGCGACGTCGACTTGCTCGGTCACGCCGTTCGTGCGGTCGCGGACGAAGAGCGCGCCGTTCCCGGGCGGCACCTGGGATGCGAACGAGTTGGCCGGATTGACGATGAAGAGCGCGAAGCGCCCGTCGGAGGACAGGCATTGACCGGCCGGCGGCTCGGCGAAGACGCCGCTCGGTTGCACGCCTTCGGCCGAGAGGCTGATGTGGTCGGTCACGGCGAGGAGACGATCGCGGACGAAGACGTCGGCGTCGCCGTTCGTGTCCTTCCCGGGCGCCAGCAGGGTCGAGAAACTGTTGCTGAAGAGCACGAACCTGCCGTCGTACGAGAGACCACCGATGAACACCGAGCCGTCTTCCGGCGCGCCCGTGAGGTAGTTCACGCTGACGGCCTCGATCTCGCCCGTCACGTGATTCTGCACCCACGTGCTCGAGAACGGCTCCACCCAGCCGACCCACTGCCCATCGCCGCTGATGGCGATGTGGTTGTTCGGCGCCGGGCTCGTTCCGGGGCCATGGCCGAGCAGCTTGGTCGTCGGCGTGCACCCGACGACCGGCGTGCCGTTCGAAACGCAACGATCGCGCACGACGATGTCGTCGTCGCCGTCGGTCTGCCCACCGGGCGGCAGCAGATTCTTCGCCGACGTCACGAACGCCACGTAGCGGCCGTCGTCCGAGATCGCCGGGTTGCCCGAGGGACCGTTCGCGTCGCCCCCGTCGTGGGCGACGCTCACGCGCTCGGTCGAGCTCGCGACGAAATCGCGCACGTACACGTCGTCGCCGGGGGTTCCGTCACCGCCCGGCACGAGGTTCGACGCCGCGCTCTCGAACGCGACGTAGCGGCCGTCCCGCGCGAACGATGCGCGGTACGAGTCACCGTTCGGATCGCCGCCGCCGTCCGCCACGCTGACCCGCAGGTTCGTGCCCGTCGTTCGGTCGTAGCGATAGAGGTCGTACGTGAGGCCGTTGTTGTCCTGGCCGGCGGGGAGGATGTCCGTCGACCGGGTCGCGAACACGACGAACCGCCCGTCCCCCGAGATCCCGAAGACCTCGCCGCCGACCGCATCGTGCGGGAAAGCGTGGTGGCGGCTCGCGAGCTCGACCGCGTGGGACGCCCGGTCGGGCTCGGAGGCGCGGACGTATGCCCGGCCGTTCGAAAGCGCCACCGCCGAGCCGTCGATCACCGGCGCCGTGTCGACCGTCGTCGGCGTGCCGATCACCGTCTCGCCGATCCCGAGGCGGAAAATGCGCAGCAGGCCGTCGGAGACGTCGGCGTCGCCGTTCTGGTCGCACGTGCCCTGGCCGAACTCGGACTCGAGGAACGCGACGGTGTCGTTCTCGACCGCGACGGCGGGATAGGTGTAGGGCGCGTTCACGATGCGGAGCGCGGCCCGCCCCGCGGGCGTGCCGACGAGGCCGCAGCCCGGCGTTCCACCGAGCGCGTCGGTCGTCCCCGTCTCGCGGTCCGCGAGCGTCATCACGGAGTCGGTCGCATCCCCGTCGCCGTTGCGATCGACGCCGTCGATCGCCTCGCTGAACGTGAACGTGCGCGTGCTGGCGCTCGCCGCGAGCCCGTCGAGCGGGACCGGGCTCTCGGACTGCATCGCGTAGGTGACGCACGCGTTGCCGACCCCGACGCAGTCACCGTCGCCGGCGCACGTCGCGTGCGGCGGGAGCTGGCAGAAGCGATCGGCGGCGCGCGGCAGCACCACGGCGCCGCCGCCGGCGGTCAGCGGCGACAAGTCGAAGAGCTCGCCGCACGCGCCGCTCGGGCAATCGCCGTCGGTCGTGCAGAGCGTGGCGGGCGCGTCGACGCACGACCGCGTGCACGCGCCGCCCTTGCAGTCGGCGGCACCCGCGCAGCGCGCGCCGGCGGCGTCGCCGCCGACGCAGGTGCCGTGGCCGCGCGCGACGCGGATCGTCGTGTACGGCGCGTCGACCGACCCGAAGAACGTCGCGACGTCGGGGGCGGTCACCGTCGGGTCGAGCTGCGGCTCGAGGACCGGCGGCAAGAGACCGCCCTCGGGCGTGTACGAGCCGAGGAACGCCTGATCGGGCACGACGAACGGCAGCGGCGACGCGATGCGCGTCCGGATGAGGCGCGGCACGGGGACGTTCTCGGCGGAGACGAGCACGCCGCCCCAGCCCATCGGAAAGAGGAGGTTCCCGGCGCTGTCGAGCGCGCCGCGGACGGCCTCCGCGTTCCCGGTACAGGGCGGGCTCGACGCGAAGCAGTCGGCCTGGAAGTCGTTCGGGGGTGGGAGGGCGGTGAAGCTCGGGAAGGTGGCGTTCGCGGTCGCCGTGCCGCACGCACCGTCGTTCGCGTAGAGCTGGTCGACGCACGCGATACGACCGGGCTGCGCCGTCGCGCACGTCGCGGTCGCGAGCTCGCACGCCGCACCGGCCGCGGCCGGTGTCACGGCGATCGCGACCGGGCCGGCGAGCGTCACGTCGTCACCGTCGGGTGCGAGGAGCGCGTCCGTGTCGGGGAAGTTGAAGACGAGCCGGCGATCGCCGCGGTCGACGTCGATGCGGGTCGCGAGCGTCGCCGCCGACGCGGTCACGCACGTCGCCGAGACGACGCCGGGCGCGTTGCTGCACGCCGTCAGGTCGACCGCGCCGCAGTTCGCGGCGAGCGCGACGACCCGCACGTTGCCGCCGCCGAGCGGCTTGAACGCGAGCGTGACGACGTGCTCGGGACCCGTCGGCAGGAATCCCGGCGACGCGTCACACGGCCGGAGGGCGAGCTCGAGTCGTTCTCCCGGCGCCGCGTACGGACGGTTGGTCGAGCCCGTCGCCGCGCTGAACGTCTTCTCGGTGCCGGGGATGAGATTGCAGGCGGCGTGCGAATCTGCCGCGTGCACCAGCGTCGCGGCGACGAGCGCGGCGACGATAAGGGGGGTGCGCATCAGAAGGGACAGTCTTTTGGGGATCGACGCGCCAAGTCAATCGAAAATTGCGAAGTCGCTCATTCGGTCGACTGATGGCTCTCATTGCCGTTTCTTGCCGATCGCGACCTGGAGGCCGAGGGTCAGGAGCACGCAGCCCCACGCGAAGGCGTCGCCGATCGTGCCGTACGGCGTCGGCTCGGTGCGGGGCTCTATGGATGCGCGCACCACCCCCGCCGTCCCGAACGGGATGCGATCCACCATCCGCCCGGCCGGATCGACGATCGCCGACGGGCCCGAGGTCGACACGCGCACGAGTCACCGCGTCACTCGCCCCGACTCGACCCACGTGAGCAAGCCCGGCAACAGCCCCAGGGTCGCAACCAAACATCCCGCCATGCTGAGACACATCAGGATCCCGAACGTCTGCATGGGCGCGAAGGGCGAGAGGATGCAGACGCTGAAGGCGGCGATGTTGGTGATGGCGTCGAACGTGATCGGTGGTCCGGCGCTTCGGATGGCGGCCGCGCGCACGCTCGCGGCGTCGACCCCGGGGGGCGCGCTTCGAACGGCTTCGCGGTGGCGCACGAGCAAGTGCACGGCGAAGTCGGTACCCATGCCGATGACGATCGCCGTGATCGTACACGAGGTGATGTCGAGGCGGATGCCGAGCGGTCCCATGGTGCCAAACACCAGGACGGTGGCGTAGAGCGACGGGATCAGCGACAGCAGCGCGAGCCGGCGGTCGCGCAGGGTCAACAGGCAGAGGAATGCGACGAACGGGGCCGCCGTCAAGATGTTCAGGATCTTGCCCCACACGATGTAGCGATTCTGCGCGATCCACAGGACCCACTCGCCGCCGAGGACGAGGCGTCCAAGGTCCGGCGTCGGGAACGTCTCCGCGAAGGTGTGCTCGATCCGATCCACGACGTCGGCGACCACGGCCGAGTCGTTGACGCGCATGAAGACGTCCATCACCAGCTCGCGCGGCGGCTCGGCGTCGTCGATCATCTCAACAAGCGTCTCGGCGGCACTCCAGCGATAGAGCTCCACGAACTGGGCGGCCGCCTTCCGCGACCCCGGCAACCGCTCCTCCGCGGGATCGTCGTCATGCATCGTGCGATTGAGGCGCATGAGCACCGCGTCCGCCAAGGAGATCGCGTATCCGACCCCTGGGATCGTTGTGACAGCTCGCTGGAAGACCACGGTGCGCTCAAGGAATGCTGGATCGTAAATGTCGGCGCCGGGTGGGGCTTGGATCCCCATCGAGATGAAACCGTTGCCGTGAAAGCGCGCCAAGAACTCGTCGAAGCTGATGCGGACGTCGTGACCGCGCGGGAAGAGCTCAGTCGGATTGGTCCCGACGCGGAGCTCGGTGAGACCCACGAGCGCGAACGCCAACAGCACAGCTGCAACCACACGGGCGCGGCGACGCGGCATGCCGGCCGCCACGTTGACGGCCGCGTCGATGAGCCGTTGCAGACTCGCCAGATAGAGGCTCCGGCCGGCATGATGCTCGCGGGGCGCCTGCCGCGAAACCACGAGCAACGCGGCGGGCAGCCACGCGAGCGAGAGGATCCCGCCGATCGCGACGCCGACCGCGGCCAGAATGCCGAATTCACGCACGGAATAGACCGCGAACGTGGCGAGACTGCCGAACCCGAGCGACGTCGTGACGGCGGCGAGGGCCACGGCCGGCCCCGTGTGCGACAACGCCAATGCGACGGCGTCGGGCCATGGGTGATGCTCGGCCTCCTCGTAGACGCGAGCCAGCATGTGCTCGATGAATGACCCGGTCGAGATCACTAGCAGGACCGGCACGCCGCTCGAGAGGACGCTCTGCGGGATACCGAGCAGTCCCATCATCCCGACGAAGCCGATCACGTTGAGCGCAAGCACCGCGGCGGTCATCCCCACCGCTTGCCAGCGCCCGAACGCCAAATACTGAAAGACGAGAATCAGGAGCAACGCCACCGGCAGCACGAGGCTGACGTGCTCGTTCATGCCGTGATCGATGGCCTCGTTGATGTGATGCCGGCCGAGGATCGAGATGGCGGCGACGCCGCCGAAGTCGGCGCGTAGCTCCTCGAGCCCAGCGGAGACCGTGGACTGGGTGGCGTCGTCGCGGAACCGCACCCGCACGATCGCCATCGCCCCGTCGTCAGATACGAGACGTCCGAGGACGAGCGGAGAGCGCTGCACGATCGCGCGCAGCGCGGCGATGTCCTCGGGGCGCGACGGCGCCGCGGGCATCAGCGCGCGGACGTGGATCGTGTCGTCGTCCGTGGCCGTCACGTGCTGCCACGTCGCGAGGCTCTGCACGTTCGGCATCGCACCCGGAAGATGCGCCGCACGCGTCGAGATCTCGACGATGGCCGCCAGCACGCGGGGATCCCAGATGCCGTCCGGCCGTCCACTGTCGATGCCGATGACGTAGAAGTTGCGATCGGGATGCCGCGCCTTGAACTCCTCGGTTTGCGCGACGATCGGGTCGGAGGACGGCAGCTCGCCCTCGAGGATCACCCGCGTGGTGAGGAACGGCACGCCGACCGCGAGCAGGGCGGCTCCGAGCACCCCGGCCGCGAAAATCGCGCGGGCGTGCCGGCACACGAGCCCGGCAAAGGTGCTCACGAGGGGGACCGCGTGACGGCCGCGCCGCCGAACCGCTCGCGGAAACGCGCGACATCGTGGGGCGCGAGCACGCGGCCATCGCAATGCGGCACGGGCGCCGTCATGCCGGCCGCTTCCAGATACGCGGCGTGCTGCTGACTGATCGCCGGCGTGACGGGACCGACGGTCGGGTGGAGCGCCGGCTCGCGCGCGCTCAGGAGCGCCGACAACGTGCAGGCCATGATGGTGTCCCCGATTCCAGTGAGGCGTCGCACCAGATCGGGAGGCGCGGCGGCGGCCGGCATCACCTCGAGCCCCACCGGCAGCCGCACCGCACCGGCCTCGCAGAAGAGGACGTCCCCGGCGCGGGCGAGACGTGCGAACGCCCGCTCGACGTCGAAGCAGTGCGGGCCCGAATCGTCGACGATCAGCGTGCCCGGGCGCACGCGGTCGACGTCGAGGATTCCCGCGACGCTGCTCGCGCCGATGATCACGTCGGCGTCGTAGAAGGCGTCTCCGATCGTCACCTGCGAGGTGACGATGTCGACGGGACAGGTCCAGCCGGCGCGGCGTACGTCCTCGGCGAGGCGCTCGAGCTCCGCCGCCGCGCTGAAGACGTCACAGAGGAGCACGTGGCGCGGCTGCGGAAGGCGTGTCAGGGCGAGCCCGAGCACCGACCGCCCGATGGCTCCGAGCCCGAGAAAGCCGAGTGTCCGGCCGGCGAGGTCGACGCCGGCGAGCCGGCCGAGGGTTAGGGTGTTGGCGACGACGGCCGCCGTCGTGGTGCCGTGGCCCGTAGTGATCGCCGGGAGATCGAGATCGTGCCCGGCGCGAAGCACGTCTTCGCCGTGGCAGGTCAAGGACGGCAGCATGCCGGTCAACGCCACGACGGCGGCGCCGTGTTGCTTCGCCAGCGCGGCGGCTTCGGCAACCTGACGTGCCCGGTTGGGGTCGGCCGCCATCTCGCTGGCAGTGAGCGGGATCACGAAAAGTCCGATGGTGCCGAGGTGGCTACTCCAATGGCCACCGACCCAGGACGTCGTGATACCGGCCGGAACGATGCGGCGAAGCGCGTCCACCAGCTCGTCCGGCACGTAACTGATGGCCGCCGCGTCGACGCGCACCACCGCGTCGGGGTGCGGCGCCACCACACTGATCGGCGCCGCGCCTACCGTCGAGTCGACCTCGCACGCCGTGTCGATGACTCGTGCCAGCGTCGCAACGGTGCGAGCGCGGAGGAGGTCGCAGACGGCGAGGCGCCGCCCGAGGACGAGCCCGAGTCGCGCCATCACGTGCACCGCCTGCAAGGAATGGCCGCCGAGCGCGAAGAAGTCGTCGTGGCGGCCGACCAGGGAGACGTCGAGGACGGCGGTGAAGGCGCGCGCCACTTCCGTCTCCGTCGCGGTCCACGGCGTCGGATCGGGCGCCGCGCGCCGCGACTCCACCGCGGGCGCGGGCAGCGCCCGACGATCGACCTTGCCGCTCGGGGAGCGCGGCAGGCGGTCGAGAACCAGGAACGAATGCGGCACCATGGCGCGGGGCAGGCGCGCCTCCATCAAGGAGCGCAGCTCGGCCGGCAGGGGCGCGGCGCCGTCCTGGGCGACCACGTACGCCGCGAGCTCCGCATCCCCATCGCGCCCGTCGCGGAGGGTCACCACCGCCTCGCTCACGCTCGGGAGCTCCGTGAGGATGCGCTCGATCTCGCCGAGCTCGATCCGGACGCCATGCAGCTTGATCTGTTGATCGCGGCGGCCCCGGAACTCGAGGGTACCGTCTGCGTGCGCAATGGCGAGGTCGCCGGTCCGAAACATCCTGGAGGCACCCGGCTGGAACGGATCACGCATGAAGCGCGCGCTCGTCTCCACCGCATTCCCGAGATAGCCGCGCGCGACGCCGTCGCCGGCGAGGAAGATCTCGCCGACGATGCCGCGCGGCACGCGTCGGAGCTCCTCGTCGAGCAGGTAGAGACGCGTGTTGGCGAGCGGGCGTCCGAGGGGCGGCGGGCGATCCTCGTCGCGCGCGAGCGTCGCCGCGGTCGCGTAGACGGTCGCTTCCGTCGGTCCGTAGGCGTTGACGACGCGACGCACCTCGGGGTGCGCGTAGAGCGCGCGCACCAGGCGTGATGGGAAGGCCTCACCCGCCAGCACGTAGGTGCGGACCGTCGGCGGCAGCGCACCGAGACGCTCCAGCTCGCTCACCACCGATGGGCACGCGAAGATGGTGCGGACCAGGTGCGCGGCCGGCGCATGAACGGCGTCCAGCACGGAGTCCACGAGGATGACCGTGCCGCCGAAGCAGAGCGGCAGCAGTAGGTCGGCGATCGACACGTCGAATCCGATGGACGTCGACGCGAGAACACCGTCCAGCTCGTCGGGCTCGAGGAGCCCTCGCATGGCGGCGAGGAACGAGGCGAGCTGGCGATGCTCGATCGCCACGCCTTTGGGCGGCCCCGTGGAGGCCGAGGTGAACATCACGTAGGCGAGATGCTCGAGACGCGGCAGCGACAGATCCGGCGATCCGGGGTCCGTCGCCGCCGACTCGTCGGGCTCGGCGGCGAGCGGGAGGACGGCCGCCGTGGTCGCGGGCAAGGCGGCGGCCAGCGACGCCGAGGTCAGGATGGCGTGCGGTCTGGCGACGGCCAGGATGTCGCTCAACCGTGCCGGCGGATGGTCCGGCTCGAGCGGCACGTACGCCGCACCCGCGCGCAGAATGCCGAGGATCGCGGCGACCAGCGCCGGGGTCCGCTCGAGATGGACGGCGACGGTCAGGTCGGGTGCGACGCCACGTGCACGCAGGTCGGCCGCGACGACGCGCGACCAGCGCTCCAACCCGGCATACGTGATGGACTGCCCCGCGAAGATCAGCGCCACCCGATCGGGATGGCGTCGCGCCGCTGCGACGAAGAGCGCGGGGAGGGAGACCGGCGCGGCGTCCTGTCGCGGGGAGAGTGCGGCGTCGGCGGCCGGCGCGACGGCCGGCAGCTCGCGAACGAGGGCGAGGGTCCGCACCGGCACATCGGGGCCGCGACGCATCTCGGTGAGCAGGTGCAGATAGTCGGTCACGTAGTCCGCGGCGGACGCCGGCTCGAAGAGCGCCGGACGATACAGCAGCGAGCCCGTCAACCCGTCGTCAGTGACTGCCACTTCGAGGATCATGTCGAACTCGGTGTCCTGATGCGGTAGCGTGACGGCCTCCATGTTCCATGGGCCGAGCGCGACGACTCGGCCGCCGGTTCCGAGAGCCGCCGCTTCCCATCCTTCCTCGAACGACTGCATCACGAACATGGCCTGAACCAACGGGGCCTGGGTGTCGTCACGCTCGCGGAGACGGTCGCGCACCATCAACGCGAATGGATATTCCTGATGGTCGAGGGCCGCGACGACCGTGTCGCTCGTGCGCGCGAGAAACTCGGCCACCGTCGGATCGTCGGCGAGATCGGAGCGCAGCGGCAGCAGGTTGGTGAAATAGCCGACCACGTCGGCGACCCCGGCCTCGGTGCGCCCGTTGGCGGCGGTCGCCACCAGCAGCTCGTCGCGCCCGGTACGCCCGTGCAGGACGGCCGTGAAGGCCGCCAGCAGCACGACGTAGAGCGTGACGTCGTGGTCGCGCGCGAAGGTTCGGAGCGCCGCGAGCTCGGCGGCCGACACGGCGAACGTGAGCTTCCGGCCGGTCAGGCTCGCACCCGCAGTCCGCGGATGATCGGTCGGGAGGTCGAGCGTCGTCGGGGCATCGCGGAGCGCCGCGTGCCAGTAGTCGCGGAGCGCCGTACCGCGCGGGCCTGCCAGCCGCCTAGCGTGGGTACGGACGTGCTCCTGATACTCGCAGCGGGACACCAGCGTCGCCGGCTCGTCCGAGTCGAGCAAGGTGCGGAGGTCCGTCAACAGGATCCCCAGGGACCACCCGTCGACGGCGATGTGATGCATGGTCAGGGCGAGGTACCAATCGTCGGGCGCACATGGCAGCACGGCGGTCCGCACGACCGGCCCGTTCTCGAGGTCGAAGGGGCGGGCGATCTCCGCCTCGATCATGCGCAGCACGGCGGCGTCGGCGGCGGATCCGAGCACGAGCGTCTCGACGTGCCCGCGCGCATCGGTGAGCACCTCCTGGATCACGCGACCGTCACGCACGCGGTAGACGGTACGCAGAGCGGGGTGGCGGGCGAGAATCCCGTCGACCAGACGTTGCAGGAGGGAGAGGTCGAGCGGTCCGCGCACGCGGAACACCATCGGCACGTGATAGGCGGCGCCCGTCGAGCCCGCCTGATGGAGGAAGTAGAGCGCTTCCTGGCTGGGCGACACCGCATCCGCCTGGTGCTCGGCGCGCCGGCGCAGGAGCGCCGCCAGGCGCGCCCGCTTGGCCTCGTCGGGGGGAGGCCGCTCGTCGGACCGCGGACTGCTCATGCGTCGTCGGCGCTCGGGGCGTCGTCGTCGAGGACCTCGAGCAGCGTGCTGATCTCATCGCTCGTGAGCTCGTCGAGGCGGTCGAGCAGCGCGCGCGCCTCGGCCGCGCTGGGACCCGGCTCGACCGGTGGAGCGGCGGGCTCGGCGGCCGCCCCACCCAGCGAGTTCAAAAGTGACTCGCCGAGCGTGCGGACCGTGGGTCCGCGCATCAAGGACTGTGTGGTCATGCGAACCCCAAGATCGATCTCGACGCGGTTCTTGAGCTCGAGCGCCATCAGCGAATCGACGCCCATCCGCTTGAAGGACTTGTCGCTCTCGATGCGCGACGCCGGCAGACCGATCACACGGGCCAGCATGGTGCGGAGATATCGCTCGATGATGCTCTGGCGGTCCGCGGCGGCCGCACCTTCCAGCTCCTCCCGGATGGGGCTCGTGCCGTCCGCGCCGGACGAACGGTCCACGCCGTCCTCGTAGGGCCGGCACACGTCGGCGAAGAAGGTCGGCACGGCGCCCGTCATGGTCGTCGTGAAGCGGCGCCAATCGACGGCGCCGGCGATCACGTAGGGCAACGGCATGTCGAGGGCCTCACCGAGCAGGCGGCGGCCCCGGGTCGGATCGACGTCGCGGAACCATCCGAGCCGATGGCTCATGCGCTCGCGTTGCGCGATCAGACCGACCTCTGACCACGGACCCCACGCGATGGCGGTCGTCGGCAGGTTGCAGGCGCGGCGGTGCCAGGCGAGCGCGTCGAGGAACGCGTTGGCAGCGCAGTAGTTGGCTTGTCCGGGCGACCCGAAGAGCGCCGTCGCCGAAGAAAACAGGCAGAGGAAATCGAGCGCGCGCTCGCGCGTCAGCTCGTGCAGCTGCCAGGCGGCGTCGACCTTGGTCGCGAGGATGCCGCAGAGACGCTCGTCGGTGAGGTCGGCGAGGAGACTATCGGCGAGGGCGCCGGCGGAGTGGACGATGCCGGCGAGCGGCGGCATGTGGGCATCGGTCCAGGCGAGCACGCTCGGCAAGGTCGCGCGATCGGCGAGGTCGCCGCGGCGCACCTCGATCCGAGCCCCCTGGCTGCGGAGCGCGTCGAGCGCGCCGGCCGCCGTCTCGGAGGGCGCGCTCCGTCCGACCAGGACGAGGTGCCGCGCGCCCGCGTCGACCAACCAGCGGGCCGCGGTCAACCCGAGCCCGCCGAGGCCGCCGAGAACCGCGTAGGATCGATCGCCCCGTATCGGCGGGGCCGTATGTCGCGGCGGTGCCACCAGGAGGGTCGGCTCGTCGAAGGTGACGATGATCTTCCCGACGTGGCGCGCCTGGGCCATGCAGCGGAAGGCGTCCGTGATCTGCGACGCGGCGAAGCGCGTGACGGGCAACGGTCGGAGGTGCCCGTCGGCCATCAGCGCCATCACGCGCGTCAGGATGCGGCCCATCATCCCGGGCCGCTCGCGACCGAACGCCGACACGTCGACCACGATGAAGGAGGCGTTGGCCGCGAGCGGCCGGAGCTGCATCGTTCCTTCCCCGAGGACGTCGCGCTTACCGATCTCGACGAAGCGACCGTATGGAGCCAGCAGATCGAGGCTCGCGGTCAGAAGCGGACCCGACAGGGAGTTCAACACTACGTCGACCCCCTGCGGGAAAACAGCGCGAACGTCGTCGGCGAATCGGGCGCTCCGCGAATCGAACACGTGCTGCACGCCACGTTCCCGTACATACGCGCGCTTGGCATCGCTGCCCGCCGTCGCGATGACCTCGGCGCCGATCCACTGCGCGATCTGGATGGCGGCGAGCCCGACGCCTCCCGATCCGGCGTGGATGAGGACGCGCTCGCCGGGCTGCAACTGCGCCTTCTCGACGAGCGCGTGATAAGCAGTGATGAACACCAGCGGAATGCCGGCGGCGTCGTGGGCGTCGATCGTGGGCGGCCGCAGCACCGCTTCACAGGCCGGGCTGGTCACGAAGGCGCTGAACCCTCCCAGCACCATCGAGAGCACCTCGTCGCCGACCCGGAAGTCGCGAACATCGGGACCGACCGCGACCACCCGCCCCGCGCACTCGCTGCCCGGCGGCTGTCCGTTCGTCAGGCCGGGAATCAGGTCGAGCGCTTGCACGACGTCGCGGAAGTTGAGCCCGCCCGCGGCGATCGCGATCTCGATCTCGCCGGGACCCGGCGCCCGTCGTTCGCCGACGCGCATACAGAGGCTGTCGAGCAATCCCGGCTGCCGAATCTCGAGCGTGTAGTTGGCGTCGCGGCGCGGATCGCGAGGACGCGGCGCCACGCCGACTCCGTCGACCAGCTCGTCGACGTCACACCGCTGGAGGCGGGCGACGAAGCGCAGGCCGTCGCGATGGGCCACCTGCCGTTCGGCTCCGCGCCGTACGACGGCGGCGAGGAGCTCCGCGCCGTCGATCGGATGCGCGGGATCGAGATCGAGCAGCAGGGTGCCGAACGCCGGATGCTCCTCGAGGAGCGTGCGCCCTATGCCCCACATCGGTGCTGCCGCGACCGCCACGTCCTCGCCCGCATGAACGGCTTGCGCGCCGCGGGTGACGAGGCACAGGCGCGGGGCCGGGTGGGAGGAGTCCTGGCTGGTCAGCATCCCGACCAGGGGCGGGATACTCCGGCAGCCGACGCGCTGCGCCCGCTCGAGCCCGGCGAGGTCGAGCGCGGCGCTCGACGGCGCATCGAGCGACCACAGGTGGACGACGTGCGCGATCGGCGCAGCGACGGCGGTTTGCAACGCCGCGTAGTCCTCGGGGACGTTCGGGCGGACGTCGTAGTGGCGATCGCCGCGGACCGCGAATGATTCCCCCGCCGTCACCATCACGGTCGAGGTCCCCGCGCGGCGGAGTGCCGCGACGAGCTCGCCGCCGATTCCACCGGCATCCGCGAACACGACCCAGGTGCTGCCGTCGACTGGTGACGACACGGCCGTGGTGGCGGCGACCGGCTCGCGCGCGGCGCGGGCGAAGAGCAGAGACTGGGACGCGGCATCGCCGGCCGCGTCGGCCGGCACGACGATGGTATCTTCGAACCCGGCCGCGCCGAGCAGCGCGCGCCATCGGCTCGGTACGAGCAGAGGATACTCGTCTCGGTTCGGGTCGCCGGCCGCCAGCCACCACCCAGGCGTCATGCCGAACACGAGGTCCCAGTATGCGCGTGGGCGGGTGAGCTCCCAGAGTGCTGCCCATCCGCCCGGTGCCAACAGATGCCGGATGCGCGCCAACGTGCGCTCGACGCGGCTCGTCCCATGCACCACGTTGGCTGCGATCACGACGTCGAAGGCGTGCGGCTCGAGATCCTGCTCCGCGACGTCGCGATCCAGATCGAAGACCTGGAACGACACGCGCGGATCGTGGGCGAAGCGCTCGCGCGCCGAGCGCAGCATGGTGCTCGAGACGTCGGTGAAGACGTAGCGGACATCGGGCGGCAGAGCCGGCAGCACGTGTTGCGTCGTGCCACCCGTGCCGGCGCCGAGCTCGAGTATGCGGAGGGGCCGCTCGGCCGTCGCCGAGGCACCGGCCGCGTGGAGCGCTGCGGCGAGGAGCGGATTCATGAAGGTGCCGGCGAAGACCGAGCGGCGATAGAGCGCCTCGGCGTCGTCCATCGCGCCGTTGGGGAAGATCAGGTCGAGCGCATTGGTTCGGCCCCGCAGGACCGATCCGAAGGCGCGTCCGCAGCGTTCGACGAGGGTCCAGAGCGGCCCGGCGCCGGGATCGCGGGCGATCAGGCGCGCGCCTGCCGGCGTCGGGTCCGGCGGAGCGAACCCGTCCGGGACGGTGACGCCGTCGGCGTCGCGGCGGACGGCGCCACCCTCGGTGGCCACCTCGAACGCGCGCCGGAAGAGACACTCGTGCTGTGCGTCGATCCCGAGGGTCCGGGGGAACGCGGCGATCGCCGCCGAGTCGTAGCGGCCGGGACGCAGACCGGCGTCCGCGAGGCCGCGCACGAGGTAGTCGACGGCGATGCGCTCGAGCTCGGCTTCGAGCGCATCGACGTCGCTCGGCAGCTCGGTCGCGGCGCGCTGATCGAACTGCGACTGCAACGCCGCGGCGACGTCGGTGAGCGGTGGCAATGCGCGTACCGCGGTGTCCGCCGCGGTGGGATCGGCGATCCAATGGACGTCGTGGAACCAGGACTCCGACTCGGCCGACGCGACCTCGGCGAGAATCAAGTCGACGATCTCGAGCAGCGGCCGGCCATCGACGTCGTAGAGGCGGACCGTGCCCCTCCCCTCGGTGTCGCTCTCCCGAACGATCGTGACGTGGCAGATCGCGCGTGCGCCGAGCGGCGCGTGGAGAGTCACCTGGCGCGCTGCGCGCGGCAGGTGCAGCGCGCCGTGCGGGAACGCGGCCAAGAGGCAATGCAGGGCCGCATCGAGTACGACCGGATGCACCTCGTACTGGTCGGCGTCCTCGAGACCGTCGACGGTCGGGAGGACGAGCTCTCCGATCGCCTCGCCGTCGCCTTTCTGCAACGCGACGACCGCCCGAAACGCCGGTCCGTAGTCGAGACCAAGACGACCGAGCTCCGCGTAGAAGTGCTCTGGGAGCACGACCTCGGGACAGCGCGCCCGCACGGCGTCGAGGTCTGCGGCCGGGACGGCGCCCTCGTCGGCCTCGAGCACGGTCATGCCCGCGACCGTTGCATGACTCTGGAAGGCGGTTTGATCGTCGGCGTCGGCGCGACTCCAGATCGCACAGGAGGCGTCTTTCGCCGCGGTCGGTGTCACGATCACTTGCACGGCCCGCGCCCCGTCCTCGGGGACCAACAGGGCCTCCTCGATGCGGAAGCCATCCAGCCGTCGCGGACCGGCGCCGAGCACGGTGGTCGCGGCACGGAACGCCATCGCAAGCATGGCGGCGGCCGGGAAGATCGCGCTGCCGCGCACTCGGTGGTCCGTCAGGTACGTCTGGCGCTGGAGATCGATGGCGACCTCGAAGATGTGCACGCGACTCGCGTGTGCGGTTGCGGTGTGGAGGCCGAGCAGCGGATGCACCTCGTTCGCGGCACGCGACACCCCGGGGAGCTCGGTCCCCTCATCGACGCTCAACGACAGCCAGCAGCGATCGCGCTGCCAGGCGTAGGTGGGCAACGTCACGCAGGTCCGCGCCTCCGGATGCTCACCGCGCCAGTCGACAGCGTAGCCGCCGACGTGGATCGCGCCGAGCGCGGCGAGCAGCGTCTCGCGATCGTCGGCCTCGCGCCGGAGCGACGGCAGAACCGTGACGTCGAGACCGCGGGCGTGGGCACAGGCCTTGACGTCGGCGCCGAGGACCGGGTGTGGACCGAGCTCGACGAACAGCGCCGGACCGTCGGCGAGCGCCGAAGTGGTGGCGTCGGCGAAGCGGACCGCGGCACGCACCTCGCGGGCCCAATGGGCAGCGGCGAACGCGCCGGCCGCAGCCGGACCGCCGGTGAGCGTGGAGTACACCGGGACCACCGGTGTGCCGGGAGCGAGATCGGCGAGCAGCGCGGCCAGCTCGGGCTCGAGGCCGTCCATGTGGTGGCTGTGGAACGCGCACTCGACCTGCAGCGCCTTGCAGAAGACGTCGCGGGCCTCGAGGTCGCGCTGCAGCCAATGCACCGCATCGAGATCGCCGGCGACCGTGACCGACGCCGGGCCATTCACCGCCGCGACGTCGAGCCGCGTCGGGTCCGGGCTCGCGGCGATCCAGGAACGGACCGCCCGTTCGCCCTCGGCGACGTAGAGCATGCCGCCGTTCCGGCCGGCGGCGCGCGCCATCAGTCGGCTGCGGTGATAGATCACCCGCATCGCGTCATCGAGCGACAACACTCCGGAGAGGTGCGCCGCGGTCACCTCGCCGACGCTGTGACCGATCATCGCGTCCGGCGTGATGCCGCGGGCGCGCCACCAGGCATGCAGGCCGATCTGCAACGCGACCAGCGCCGGCTGGGCGACGGCCGTCTCGTCGATGCGGGAGTGGGCTTCGTCGGCTGCGAGCGCTTCCATTAGCGACCAGCCGGCATGGCGTTGAAAGGCGTCGCTACAGGCCTGAATCGCAGCGCGGACGACGGCGTCCTCCGCGAGGAGCCGGCGCCCCATGCCCCACCATTGCGGTCCTTGGCCGCAATAGAGAAAGACCAGACGCCGAGGCGGCGAAGCCGCCTCGGGCGCGGCGGACACGTTGTCACCTGCCGCGCGGGCCTCCGCGACGAGCTCGGCGAGCGCCGCCGTGAGCGCCGCCGTGTCGCGCGCGACGATGGCATGGCGCTCGGCGTGGTGCTCGCGTCGCACCGCCAACGTGTAGGCGAGGTCGGTGAGCGGGACGGGGCTCGCCGCCGCGAGCCACGCGTGCAGCCGCTCCGCCTGCGCGGCCAGCGCCGCCTGCGTATGACCCGACAGGACGAGGAGCTCGCTCCGGGTCGCGGCGTCCGCGCGCGGCGCCGCCGCAGGCGCCTGTTCGAGGATCACGTGGGCGTTGGTGCCGCCGATGCCGAAGCCGTTCACGCCGACGCGCCGCGGCGCCTCGGTCGTGGGCCAGGGCTCGAAGGCGGTCTGGACGCGCAGCCGGAGCTCGTCGAACGGAATGCCGCGATTGGGAGTGTGGAAGTGGAGGCTCGGCGGCACCGCGCCGCGCTCGAGCATCAACGTCACTTTGAGGAGGCTCACGCATCCAGCCGCTGCTTCGGTATGCCCGACGTTGGTCTTCACCGAGCCGATCCGGCACGGCGCGTCCGACGGCCGACCCGCACCGATGATCGCGCCGAGCGCGTGCGCTTCGGTCAGGTCACCGATCGCCGTCCCCGTCCCATGGGCTTCGACGTACTGGACGCTGGCGGGATCGACGCCCGCACGCGCGTAGGCGTGGCGAAGCGTCGACTCCTGGGCGGCCCGATTCGGCGCCATGACGCCGTCGCTCTGGCCGTCCTGCGTGACGGCCGATCCGAGGATGACGGCGCGGATGGGATCGCCGTCCGCCTGCGCGCGCGCCAGGGACTTGAGCACGAGCGCGACGGCGGCTTCGCTGCGCACGTAGCCGTTCGCCGAGTCGTCCATCGCCTTACAGCGGCTGTCCGGCGAGAGGACGCCGGCATTGACGAAGTGGATCATCTGGCTCGGCAACAACATGACGTTCACGCCGGCGACCACTGCGAGCGTGCTCTCGCCCGCCCGGATGCTCTGGCAGGCGAGATGGGTCGCCACCAACGAGGAGGAGCATGCCGTATCGACCACCATGCTCGGCCCCCGCAAATCGAGCGCGTACGAGAGCCGGTTGCCGATGAGACTCAGCGCCGAACCGATCGCGACGTAGGGATCGCAGACCCGCGCCACGAGCAGATTGGCCATGAGCATGTAGTCGGTGGTGGAAGCGCCGACGAAGACGCCCGTGGAGGAGCCGCGCAGCTGCGTCGCCACCTGGCCGCCGTGTTCGAGAGCTTCCCACCCGACTTCGAGCACCAGGCGTTGTTGCGGGTCGATGCTGCGCGCTTCCCGAGGCGAGATGCCGAAGAACCCGGCATCGAAGCGGTCGACGTTCGAGATGAAGCCGCCGCGGCGGGTGAAGAGCTTGCCGGGCCGGGGTGCGCGCGGATGGTAGAACTTCTCGACGTTCCACCGCTCGCGCGGCACGTCGACGAGCGCGTCTGTGCCGGTGCGCAGCAAGTCCCAGAACCGGTCGGGATCATCGCAGGCGCCGGGAATGCGGCATGCATACCCGATGATCGCCACCGGTTCAGGGACGGTAGCTGCGTTCGTATCGGTCATCGTATTCTTCGTTGACGGCACTTCGACATGAAGCACGATGCGACCAGAAGTCGGAAAACGGGTCAAGGAAAAGCGTCCGCAACGACATCCTTTTCGAAAGGCTTTTGTGATGCCGCCCCAAAGCGGGCGCGATACAAGCGGAGCGCCATACGGTACGCTAGCGTTCATGCTCGCACCGTTCACGGTCGTCGTCTTCCTGGCCGACCCGAGCCTCCTCGACGAACCGGAACGATACGAGGAAGCGCTCGCGGTGCTGTCGCACCACGAGCGGACGCGGCTCGCGACGTTCGTCTTCGAGCACGATCGCCGCAGCGCGCTGGCGTCCCGCGCCCTGCAACGCTGCGCGCTCTCCCTGTACGCGCCCGTACCGCCGGCGGCGTGGCGCTTCACCCGGAACACGCACGGCCGTCCCGAGATCGCGGCGCCGCCGGGCCACGACTTGCGCTTCAGCGTGTCGAACACGCGCGAGCTCGTCGCCTGCGCCGTGACGCGAGCCCGCGACCTCGGCGTGGACGTGGAAACCGTGCGGCCGGTCGTGCCGCTGGACGTCGTGGCCCGCTCGTTCGCGGCGCCCGAGCGCGCCGCGGTCGCGGCGGCGGCACCCGGCGACCAGCCCCGCCGCTTCACCGAGCTCTGGACCCTCAAAGAGGCGTACGTGAAGGCCCGCGGCACCGGCCTCACGCTCGACCTCGCGCACATCTCCTTCGATTTCGCCACCGGCGCACCGCGGCTCGAGCTCGATCCGGCGCTCGATGACGACCCCGCCGGTTGGGAGACGATCTCGTGGTGGCCGACGTCGCGCCATGCCGCGGCGCTGTGCGTTCGCCGCGACCCGGCTGGCCCGCTGCACATCGAGCGGCGCTGGGTCACGGAGCTCTCGGGCGGGAGCTGACTCGCCGCGAGCACCTCGACGGCGGCGCCTACTCGCCGAGTGCGCGGGCTCGTCTGGACCCCGAGGCACGGCATTGCTAAGGCCGAGGCTTCCGCACGACGTCCCCCCGTGACGACCGAACACCCATCCGAGATCGAGCGTCGGCGCGCGACGGTGATGTTCGTCGACATCCTCGGGGCGACCGAGCTGTCGGCGCAGGCGGGGATCGAGCAGGCCTACGCCGTCGTGACCGGCTGCCTGCGCGTCCTCGACGGCATCGCGCGGCGGCACGGGGGCGTCGTCGACAAATACCTGAGCGATTGCCTCATGGTGGTCTTCGGCGTTCCGATCGCGTCGGCCGAGGCGCCGATCGCCGCCGTCGCGGCGGCGGAAGAGATGATCGAGGCCGCTGCGCGCTACGGTACGGAGGCGGAGAGCCCGATCCCGCTCCTGCTGCGGATCGGCATCAACACGGGCCTCATGGTCGCGGGAGAGCTGCGCGGGCCGGTCGTGCGCGAGTTCGCCGTCATGGGCGACGCCGTCAACGTCGCGGCGCGGTTGAAGGACCTGGGCGAGCCCGGGGGCGTCCACATCGGACCCGAGACCCATGCCGTCGCACGCGCGTCGTTCCAGTTCGAGGCCGGCGAGCCGCTGCCGCTCCGCGGCAAGACCGAACGGGTGCCCGCGTTCCGACTCCTGTCGAACGGGCCGCGCCAACGGCGCACCGCCGGCGGCCGCGCCCACCTCGTCGACACGCCGCTCATCGGCCGGACGCACGAACGCACACGGCTTCGTGACGCGCTGGCCGACGTGTGCGCGGGCCGCCGCAGCCGAATGCTCGTCGTGCGTGGCGACGAGGGCGCGGGCAAGTCGCGCCTCCTGGCCGAGCTCTGCGCCGCGGCGCGCGAGTCCGGCGCGACCGTGCTCACCGGACGCGCCGCCCTCGCCCACCGCCACACCACGCTGTTCCTGGCCGCCGACGTGCTCGCGGACTGGGCCGACGTCGGCATTGCAGACGACGCCCACTCCATGCGCGCGAAGCTCGCCGGCGCAGCGGCCGACGTCCCCGCCATCAACGCTGCGGGTCTCGCTGAAACGCTCGGGAGCGAGCCGTCGCCGGCGCGCGACGCGACGCTCTCCAGCGCGCTCGCATCCGTAGTCGAGACGCTCGCAGCGCGCAGGCCGCTCGTCGTCGCGTGCGAGGACGTCCAGTGGGCCGACGACGCCTCGCTCGCGCTGATCGTGCGGCTGGCCCACGCGGCCGTCGAACGGCCGGTGCTCTGGATCCTCACCGCCCGCCCCGAAGCGCCGCTCGGCGACTTCGACGACATCGTCGATCTGCCGCCCCTCGCGCCCGAGGATGCGGTCCGCCTCGTCGATCACGTGACGGGCGGCGCCGCGCTGTCCCCCGTCGCGCGCGCCCGGATCGAACGGCGGGCGGGCGGCAATCCCGCCCGGCTGATCCTCGGTGGTCTCCTCGCGGGAGCCGTCGAGACCGAAGTGGCGCAGGAGGCCGCGACCGTCGAGCGTGCGAGCGAGACAGAGCGGCGGCGCGTCACCGTCCTGTTCGCGGACATCACGGGCTTCACCCGCATGTCCGAGCAGCTGCCGCCCGCGGAGAGCTACCGAGCGGTGAGCGGCTGCCTCGCCGTCCTGCACGAGGTGGCAGCGAAGCACGGCGGCTCGGTCGACAAGTACCTGGGCGACTGCATCATGGCGATGTTCGGCGCGCCCGTGGCGATCGAGAACGCCCCGCAGGCGGCGGTCAACGCCGCCATCGAGATGCGGCGGCGCGTCCGCGAGTACAACCAGACGGCCGCCCTGCCGACGCCGCTCGACATCCACGTCGGCATCAATACCGGGCTCGGCGTCGCCGGCGACGTCAGCGGGCCGCTGCTCCGCGAGTTCACGCTGATGGGCGACGCGGTGAGCTTCGCCTCGAAGCTCAAGGACGTGGCGCCTGCCGGTCGGATCTGGGTGGGGGCCGAGACGTACGCCGCGACGCGGGCGCACTTCGCGTACGGCGCCGTCGCGCCCGTCGATGCGTCGCGGCGGCGCCCGCGATGGCCGGCGCGCCAGGTGGACCAGGCGGCCGTCACGATGTGGGAGCTGCAATCCGAGCGCGAGCAGCTCCATCGAGAGCGACACGACGACGAGGGACGCATGCTCTTCTCGCCCCTCGTCGGCCGCGAGGAGGAGACGGGGAAGCTGCGGGACCGGATCGACATGCTCCGCCGTGGCCAGGGTGGCATCGTCAGCATCGTCGCCGAGGCGGGGCTCGGAAAGTCACGTCTGGTACGCGAGGCGATCGAGCCGGCGCGCGACGGCCTCACCTGTCTCGAAGGGCGCTCGCTCGCGATGGGCACCAACCTCCGCTTCCATCCGTTCGTCGACCTGCTTCAGCAATGGGCGGGCATCGGCGAGGACGACGATCCCGCGGCGGCGGCGGCGAAGCTCGGCACGGCCCTCGACGGCGCGCTCGGCGCCGGCGCCGGCGACGCGCTCCCGTTCGTGGCGACGCTCGCGGGCGTGCGGCTCTCCGACGTGCAGGCCGCACGTCTCAAGGACATCGAGGGCGACGCGCTCGAGAAGCTCGTCGCGAAGCACGTCCGCGACCTGCTCGTCGCCATCGCGCACGCCCGACCGTGCATCCTCTTTCTGGAGGATCTGCACTGGGCGGATCAGTCCTCGATCAAGCTGTTGATCTCGCTGCTCACGCTCGCACGCGAGCAGCCGATCCTGCTCGTCCTCGCGTACCGGCCCGACAGCCCGCGCACGTCCGGCGCACTCCTCCACGAGATCACCGCGCGGCATGCGGACGAGCACGAGCTGCTCCGCCTCTCTCCGCTCGACACGCGCCACGCCCTCCAGCTCCTTCACAACCTGCTCGCCGATCACGACCGCCCGCACCCGGTCTGGAGCCGACTCCTCGCGAAGGCCGGCGGCAATCCGTTCTTCGTGGAAGAGGTCGTCCGGTCGCTCATCGAGCAAGGCGCCGTGGTCCGGACGCCGCACGGCTACGAGGTGACGGACCAGATCGAAACGGTCGTCGTGCCGGCGACGGTGCAGGAGGTCATCATGGTCCGCGTGGACCGGCTGCCCGTCCACGCGCGGCAGATCCTCCAGCTCGCCTCGGTCGTGGGGCGCCGGGCGCCGCATCGGCTTCTGGAGGCCGTCGCGTCGGAGCGGGCGCAGCTCGACGAGAGCTTGAGCGTGCTCCGCCGCTCCGAGTTGCTCGTCGACGAGCGTGCACGCGACGACCTCACGTGGACCTTCGTCCACGCGCTGGCGCACGAGACCGTCTACGAGTCGATGCTGGTCCGCACGCGGAAGGCGCTGCACCTGGAGGTCGCCGGCGCGATCGAGCGCGTGTTCGCCGACCGCATCGCCGACTTCCACGGGCCGCTCGCGTGGCACTACACGCGGGGCGAGCAGCTCGACAAGGCGGAAGAGTATCTGATGAAGGCAGGTGAGGACGCCGCACGCTCGGCGGCATCCGACGAGGCCCTCGCCCTCTTCCGCGAGGCCTCGCGCGTCTTCATCGCCCGCTACGGCGACGGGGGCGATCCGCGGAAGAAGGCCCGCCTCGAGAAGAACATCGGCCTGGCCCTGCTCAACTCGGGCTCGCTCAGCGAGTCGACCACACACTTCGATCGCGCGCTCCGGCACTTCGGCGAACGCGTGCCGAAGACGGCGGCGCTCTCGTACTTGACGTTCGCGGGCAACTTCGTCGCCATCCTGCTCCAGCTGTACGCCGGCGCGAAGCTGCCCCGCACGGTCGCCGACTGGGACCGCGAGCGCGAGGTGTGGCAAGTGCTCTTCAACCGCGGCCGCGCCCAGATCACGAGCGACCCCATCCGGCTGTTCATGGACACGGTCGCCGGGTTTCGCCAGCTGAACCGCATCGACGCGAGCCGCATCGATCAGGCGGGCGCGCTCTACGCGTCGTGCGCGAGCGTCTTCTGCTACTCCGGAATCTCGTTCGCCGTGAGCCGCCGGGCGCTCGCCATCGCGAAGGGCCTCGTCCGGCCCGACAGCCTGCAAGACCGCTTCACGTGCGCGACCATGGACTTCACGGTCGACTACCTCGAAGGGAATTGGGCCCGCGCACCGGTCATCGACGACACCCTGCTCGATGAAGCCGTGCGCCACGGCCAGCTGTGGGACGCCAACACGTACATCGGGCTGCGTGCCGACCAGCAGCTCCGGCGCGGCGACTTCGCCGGCGCACGTGTGTCCCTCGATCGGTTGGCCGTGCTGCGCGACGAGTACGGCTACGGCTTCGCAGGCGGGAACCACGACGGCATGCGGGCGGTGCTGCTGGCGGAGGCACGCGAGCTCGACGAAGCCTCGACCGCCATCGACGAGTATCTGGCCGACCGTCACGAGGACCCGCTCCGCGCGTTCGGGCTCGGGACGAAGGCGAAGATCCAGCTGCTGCGCGGCGACATCGAGGGCGCGACGCGTACCCTGGCGGACGCCGAGGCGATCCTCGATCGCTCGCGCGTCGTCCCGCCATGGCACCAGAGCGCCGTCGCCGCCGCGCGGCTGCGGCAGGTGGCGATGCGCCTCGAGGCGGGCGACGGCCACGCGCGCAAGGTCGCGAAGGCGACGATCGCGTCCGCTCGGCGCGTCGCGGGCGTCGTCGCCATTCAGCGGACGGAGATCCATCAACTGATCGGGCGCATCCACCATGCGCGCGGCCGCCTGAAGCCGGCGCTGGCGGCCTGGCAGGCGAGCGTCGCCGCCGGCGAAGCCATGGGCGTGGAGCCGGAGCTCGCGCGCACCTACGCGATGCTCGCGCTCCGTCTCGGCGGCGGCCGTCTGGGGGACCTCGACGCAGCCGCGTGCCGGGAACGCGCACACGCCACGTTCGACACGCTCGGGCTCGCGTGGGACCTCATGCAGCTGCATGGGGTCGAACGCGCCGCCTGACCGCCGCGGCAATGGCGGCGAGCGCCGCCACGGCGCAGCCGGCGGCGAACACGTCGCCGTACCGCGCATAGACGGTGAGGTCGGTCCGCGGTGCGATCGTGCCCACGACCGTCCCGGACGTCCCGTACGCAGCCGATGCGCGCACCGTGCCCGATGCATCGACGACAGCCGATGGACCTGCCGTCGACGCGCGAATCAGCCATCGCCGCGTCTCGATCGCGCGCAGGACGGCCATGTCGAACGCGATGCCGGCGAACTTCGGATCGGCGACCCACGTGTCGTTCGTGAGAACGAGGAGCACCTCGGCACCTGCCCGTACGCGCGAGCGCGCGAGCTCCGGGAACATCGCCTCGTTGCAGACGAGCACGCCCGCCGGCCCCGCCGCGGTCGGCAGCGGCGCCGCCGCCGGCTCGCCCGGCACGAACGCGCGAACCCGACCGAAGCTCCGCCGCACGAAGTCGAGCGAACCCAGCGGGGCGTACTCGGCGAACGGCAGCAGCAGCTCCTTGTCGTAGCGCGCGCGAATGGCACCCGAAGGCTCGACCGCGAAGACGGAATTCCGGAATGTCGTCCGCGAGACCGCATAGGGGCCGCCGACCACGAGCTCGGCACCGAACGGCGTCAGTGCGGCGCCGATCGACGCGCGATAGATCGGCTCGTCGGCGAGGAAGAACGTCATGGCAGCCTCGGGCCACACGACGAGCGGTGCCCGCTGGGTGCGGAGCGCCCGCAGGGTCAGCCGCATGTACGCCTCCAGGTTCTGGCCGTAGAGGTCGTCGCGCCACTGAGCGCCGAGATCGAGGTTGCCCTGCACGACGACGACGGGGACCGCGGCCGCGCGGTCGGTACGCGCGTGCGTGACCGCGCGCGCGCCATACGCGAGCGTTGCCGCCACGAGGATCTGGGCGATCCCGGCGGCGACGACGGCGTCGCGCCGCGGAACGCGACCGCGCATCGCGAGTACGAGCTCCGCGAGCGCCCCGTTCACGACGGCGACGACGAACCCGATCCCGTACGGGCCGGCCAGGTCCGCGACCTGCGCGACCCACTCGACGCGGGCCTGCGAGTAGCCGAGGAGCACCCAGGGATTGCCGCCGAGGACGTGCGCTCGCCAGAGCTCCGTCGCGGTCCACGCCGCCGCCGCGAGCAGCGGGCGCGCCATGGCCGGCGCGTCCGCGGTGACCGACACCGTCGCAGCGAACGCCGCGACCGCCGGCACCACCATGAGCAGCATCACCCCGGCGAAGAGCGCGATCCCCAGCGCGTACGGCTGCGCGAAGTAGACCGCGACGGTCCCGGGCAACCAATCGACGGTCGCGCACGTGCCGGCGATCGCATAGAGCGCGCCGGCCGTCGCCGCCGCGCGCACGCCGCGCCCGCGCGCGACGACGATCAGCGGTGCGAGCGCGATCCACGCGAGCCAGTGCGCGGCGGCCGGTGGAAAGGCGAGCCCGTAGAGCCCCCCCGCCGCCAGCGCCACCAAACCCGCCCGCACGGCGCGAGCGATATGAGCCGCATCCGCGACGGTCAAGCCCGCGTTGCGGCCGTCTCGCGCACCATGTTACGAAACAGACCCCGCCAGAATCCAGAATGAGGACACGATGACGCCGGCCGCGGCACCTCGCTCCCGCGAACCAGCGGACGCAGCGATGGCGCATCCCGGCACACGCGACGACGTGCGGGGCGACTTGCCGCGCCAGAATGTCGTCCTGCATCACGTGGCGCGCTTCATCCTGCGCCCGCTCTTTCGACTCTACTTCCGCATCCGCTGCGAAGGGATCGACAACCTGCCGCCGGCTGGGCCGTATCTCCTCGCGCCGAACCACGTGTCGATGCTCGACTGGGCGTTCATCAGCTACTTCCTGCCCTACCTCGTGCGCTTCGTCGTCGACCGGAGCTTCTACGAAGTCCCGGTGCTGGGTTTCTGGCTGCGCGTGAATGGGGCAATCCCGATCCGCACCGGACGACCCGATGCGCGGGCACTACGCCTCGCGCACCAGGTGCTCGAGGCCGGCGAGGCCCTCATCGTCTTTCCCGAGGGTGCCATCTCGCAGACGGGCCGCCCGATGCGGGCGCAGCCGGGCATCACCAGCCTCGCGGCGGCGACCGGCACGCCCATCCTTCCGGTCGCCGTGCGAGGCGCGTTCGAAGCGTTCCCGCGCTCGCGCCGGCTGCCGCGGCCGCGCGCCGTGACCGTCGTATTCGGGCGACCGCTCGCGCCACCGCCGGCGGCGGTCGATCGCGCCGACCGACAGGCTCACGCCGACGCTCTGATGGCCCGCATCACCGCGCTGCTCGACGGGCACGAGCCGCAGACGGCCCCATGGTGATCCCGAAGTCGGTGCGCGCGGCGACCGCCGCCATCCCCGCCGATTGCTACGACAACCCGGCCTGGAAGGGGCTCGCGTACCTCGCGCGCGACGCCGCGCTCTACGCCGCAGCCATCGCGGTGCTGCTCTCCAGCGATCATCCCGTCGCGCTCCTCGCGGGTTGGGCGCTCGGCGGGCTCGCGGTGAGCGCCCTGTTCGTCCTCGCGCACGACGCAGCGCACGGCGCGCTCTTCCGGAACCCGCAGCTCTCGCGGGCGGTAGCGCGGCTGGCGTTCCTGCCGAGCCTCCATGCCCTGGCCGCGTGGCAGGCGGGGCACAACCGCGTCCACCACGGGCACACGGGCCGGCGCGACGTCGACTTCGTCTGGCACCCGGTCACGCCCGAGCAGTACGCGCGGCTCTCTCCGGCGGCGCGCCTGCGGCACCGGATCGAGTGGTCCGCCGCCGGCAGCGGCATCTACTACCTGCGTACGGTGTGGTGGGCGCGCATGATGCGCCTCGCTCCGCCGCCGCGATTCCGCGCGGCGTTCCGTCGCGACCGCGCGCTCGTCGTCGCCGGCGCGTTCGCCGCCCTCGTCGCACTCACCGCGCTCGGAGTTGCCCGCTACGGCACGTGGACGGGGGGCGCATGGACCGTCGTGAAGGCCGGCATCGTGCCGTGGCTCGTCTTCACGTGGATCATCGGCATGACCGTGTACGTGCAGCACATCCATCCAGGCATCGCGTGGCATGCCGGCGACGCGTGGACACCGCTCCGCGCGCAAGTAGACGGGACGGCGACGTGGCGCGTGCCCGGCTGGCTGAACTTCTTCTGGCACAACGTGTACGTCCACGCACCGCACCATCTGGATCCGCGCATTCCCTTCTACCATCTGCCCCGCGCGGCTGCGGCGCTCGAAGCGACGCTCGGCGAGACCATGCGACCGGTCCGCTGGCGCCTGCGCGACTACGTCGCGACGACCCGACAGTGCAAACTCTACGACTTCGAGCGCGGGCGCTGGGAAACTTACGGTGCCCACCCGATGGTTCGAGCGGTGCCGTCGGCGGAAGGGGAGCTCCCGGCCTTCCATGCCCGCATCGCCGATCGGCTCCCGCCCGACCTGGTGAGCTGACACCCGCGGGCGCAGGCTCGCACCGGGTTCTGGACGACGGGAGCTCGGTGCTATGGTCGCCCGAGATGGCGGCGAACGGCACCCCGGACGAGTCGCAGGCACGCCTCAGCGCGATCGTCGAATCATCCGATGACGCGATCATCAGCAAGGATCTGAACGGCGTCATCACGAGCTGGAATCGCGGCGCCGAGCGCATCTTCGGGTACGCGGCCCCCGAGGTGATCGGCCGCCCCATCACGATCCTCATCCCGCCCGAGCGCCAGGACGAGGAGCCCGGCATCCTCGAGCGCGTCGGCCGCGGCGAGCGGATCGACCACTACGAGACCGTCCGCGTCCGCAAGGACGGCACCCGCCTCGGGATCTCGCTCACCGTCTCGCCGATCCGCGACGCCAGCGGGCGCGTCGTCGGCGCGTCGAAGATCGCGCGCGACATCACCGACCGCCAGGAAGCCGAGGCACGCGCGGCGCGCGAGCAGGAGACGACGGCGCGCCTCTACGACATCGGCCAACGCGCGGCGCGACCCGGTGAGGCGCTCGCCGAGGTCCTCGGCGGCATCCTCGACGCCGCGATGTGGATCGCCGACACGGACATGGGCGTCCTCCAGCTCCACGACGACGCGACCGGACGGCTCGATCCGGTCGCGCACCGCGGGTGCGAGCCCGACTTCGTCGATTTCTTCTCGCACGTCGCGCCCGGCGACGCCGCCGTCTGCGGCACGGCACTCGCGACGCGCGCGCGCGTGATCGTCGACGACGTCACGACGAGCCCGCTCTTCGCCGGGCAGCCGAGCAGGCGCGTGATGCTCGATGCCGGCGTCCGCGCCGTCCACACCACCCCGCTCCTCAGCAGCTCGGGCGGCGTCCTCGGCATGCTGTCGACGTTCGGCGCGACGCCGCATCGTCCGAGCGAGCGCGACAATCAGTTGTTCGACGTCATCGCGCGCCTCGCATCCGCCTACCTCGAGCGCCGCCGGAACGACGCGCAGCGCGAGGAGCTGCTCCGGATCGCGGAAGCCGCGCGCGAAGAGGCGGAGCGCGCGAACCAGGCCAAGGACGAGTTCCTCGCGATGCTCGGCCACGAGCTCCGCAACCCGCTCTCGGCCGTCCAGAACGCGCTGACCGCCGCGACGCGCGATCCCACGAACCGCGAGCGCGCCCTGGAGATCGCGCGCCGGCAGACCCGGCAGCTCGGCCGCATCGTGGACGACCTTCTCGACGTCTCGCGCGTCACGCACGGTCGCGTCCCGTTGCAGCGCACCCGCCTCTCCGTCGCCGAGGTGGTGCAACGCACGGTCGACGCCGCTCGGCCGGCGATCGACGAGCGCGGACATCGTCTCGTCTTATCGTTCACGGAGGATCTGCACGTCGACGCGGACGCCGCGCGGCTGGAGCAAGCCGTCGGGAACCTCCTCTCCAACGCGGCGAAGTACACCGACCGCGGCGGCACGATCACGGTGACGGCGGAGCGCGACGGCGACGCCGCGCTGATCCGCGTCCGCGACGACGGCATGGGCATCGCCCCGGAGATGCTGCCGCGCGTGTTCGACCTCTTCATGCAGGGCGCGCGCTCGCTCGCGCGCTCCGAGGGCGGGCTCGGGGTCGGCCTCACCGTCGTCCGCCGCATCGTCGAGCTCCACGGCGGCACGGTGACGGCGACGAGCGACGGCCTCGGCACCGGCACCGAGTTCGTCATCCGACTGCCGGCGCTGCCGCCGGACGCACCCGCACCGCGAGCGAACGCCGGCGCGCCGACCGCGGCGCACCCCACCGGCGCGCACGTCCTCGTCGTCGAGGACAACCCGGACGCCGCCGAGAGCCTGCGCATGCTCCTCGAGCTCCTCGGGCACCGCGTGAGCGTCGCGCACGACGGCATGGCCGCCCTCGCGGCGGTGCGCGGCGAGGCCCCCGACGTGATGCTCGTCGACATCGGTCTACCCGGGATGGACGGCTACGCGGTCGCGAAGGCGGTGCGCGGCGATCCGACGTCGCAACGGATCGCGCTCGTCGCGCTCACCGGCTACGGCCAGGCCGAGGACAAGGCCGAGGCGACGCAAGCGGGCTTCGATCGGCACCTCGTGAAGCCCGTCGACGCGGCGATCCTCGGCGAGCTCGTCGGGCGACTCGCGCGCGAGCGACACGGCGCCTGAGTCCGCCGGCACGATTGACGCCGCGGGGCGGTGACGCTACGGAACGCCACCCTCAATGCAGCGGACGATCGGTACCTGGAGACCGGCCGCGCGATTCGGCCGTGCTCTGCTCGCTCTGACCCTGGCTGTGCCGCTCGTCCATGCATACGCGGACGAGGCACCGTCCTTGCCGACACCCGTCGACGCGCCCGAACGGGGCGCGCCGCGCCCGCGCGGCGTCTCGGCGCTCGGGCGGCTCGAGCCGAAGGACGGCGTCCGCCACGTCTCCGGGCCGTCGCTCCCGGTCGTCGTGGTGCGCGACCTCCTCGTCGACCGCGGCGACCTCGTGCAGAAGGGGCAGCTCATCGCGACGCTCGACACCGCCGACCTCCAGAGCGCCGTCGTGCAGGAGAAGACGGCCGAGCTCGCCAACGCCCGGCGCGAGTACGACCGCAGCCTCCAGCTCAGCCGGAGCCAGGTCGAATCCGACTCGCGCCGCGACGAGTGGCGCACCAAGGTGTCGGTGCTGGAAGCGCAGCTCGCGCGCGCCGAGGCCGAGCGTCGCCTCACGCAGGTCCACGCGCCGATGGACGGCCAGGTGCTCGACGTCCACGCCCGCGCCGGCGAGCGCGTCGGAGAGAAAGGCATCCTCGAGCTCGGCGCGACGCAGACCATGTACGCGATCGCCGAGGTGTACGAGACCGACGTGCCGCGGGTCGTGGTCGGGCAGCGCGCACGGATCACGAGTCCCGTCTTCGCCAAGGAGCTGGGCGGCGTCGTCGAGAAGATCCGGCCGAAGATCGAAAAGCACGACACGCTCGGCACCGATCCGGCGGCGCGGAAGGACGCGCGCGTGGTCGAGGTCGAGGTGCGGCTCGACGAGAGCTCGCCCGTCGCCGGTCTCACGCAGGTCCAGGTCGAGGTGACGTTGCTGCCCGACGTTGCCGCACCCGCCCGCTGAATGCGGCTCTTCCATCCCATCCCGCTGGGATGGCTCCAGCTCTGGAACCGCAAGCTGCGATTCGTGGTCGCGCTCCTCGGGATCGCGTTCGCCGTCCTCTTGATCCTCATGCAGCTCGGCTTTCGCGCCTCGCTCTTCGAGAGCGCGGTCCGTTGGCACCACGCCTTCGTGTTCGACGTCGCGATCTTCAGCCACGAGAGCCAATTCATCGTCCGGCCCGAGTCGTTTTCGAGCCGGCGCCTCTACCAAGCGCTGGCCGTCCCGGGCGTACACTCCGTCAGCCCGGTCTATCTCGCGCCGGTGTCGTGGAAGAACCCCGAGACGCTCGAGTATCGCAGCATCTTCACCGTCGGGATCGATCCCGACGACGACCCGCTGCACGCGCCCGGCGTCTCCGACCAGCTCGGCGCGATCCGTCTCCAGGACGTCGTGCTGTACGATGCGGGGTCGCGTCCGGAGCACGGTCCGATCGCCGCCCGCGTTCGCAACGGCGAGACGGTCACCACGGAAGCGAACGCCCGCACGATCCGTGTCGGCGGCCTCTTCACGCTCGGCACCTCGTTCGGCATCGACGCGAGCATGGTGACGAGCGAGGACAATTTTCTCCGCCTCTTCCCGTCGCGCCCGCGCACCCAGATCAACCTCGGCTTGATCCGCGTCGAGGACGGCGTCGACCCGGCGCGGGTACGCGACGAGCTCCGTGCGCTCCTGCCGAAGGACGTGCTGGTGATGACGAAAGCCGACTTCATCGCGCGCGAGATCGCCTACTGGAACTCGGCGCAGCCGATCGGGTTCGTGTTCGCGTTCGGCTCGATCATCGGCTTCATCGTCGGGACGGTCATCGTCTACCAGATCCTCTTCTCGGACGTGTCGGACCATCTCGCCGAGTACGCGACCCTGCGTGCGATCGGCTACTCGAACGGGTACATCTCCCGCGTGGTGGTCCAGCAGGCGATCATCCTCGCGGTGCTCGGCTACGGGCTCGGCACGCTCGCCACCGTTCGTCTCTACGCGATCACCGCGAAGGCGACGCGACTGCCGATCGAGCTCTCGCAGGAACGCGCGCTCGGCGTGCTCGCCGCGACGATCCTGATGTGCGCCTTCTCCGGACTGCTCGCGCTCCGCAAGGTGCGGAAGCTCGACCCCGCCGACGTGTTCTGATGGCGCGCCCCGCTCCTTCGGCCGCGACGGGGCCGCCGATCGCCATTCGCGGCCTCAACCACGCCTACGGCAAGGGGGAGCTCCGGAAGCAGATCCTCTTCGACGTCACGACCGAGATCGCGAGCGGCGAGATCGTGATCGTCACGGGGCCGTCGGGCGGCGGCAAAACGACGCTCCTCACGCTCGTCGGCGCGCTCCGCGGCGCGCAGGACGGCTCGCTCATGGTGCTCGGCCAGGAGCTCCGCGGCGCGCGCCGGCGCGTGCTCGAAAACGTGCGGCGCAAGATCGGGTTCATCTTCCAGGCCCACAACCTCATCGAGGCCCTGACCTCCCTCCAGAACGTCGAGATGGCGCTCTTGATGGACGGCCGCCTCGGCCGGCGCGAGGCGCGCCGGCGCGCGACCGCCATGCTGGAGTCGGTCGGGCTCGCGCACCGCATGCACGAGCACCCGAGCCGGCTCTCGGGCGGCCAGCGCCAGCGCGTCGCGATCGCCCGCGCGCTCGTGACCGAGCCGCAGATCGTCCTCGCCGACGAGCCGACCGCCTCGCTCGACAAGCAGTCGGGACGCGAGGTGATCGAGATCATGCGGCACCTCGCGCGCGCCCGCGGCGCCACGATTCTGCTCGTCACCCACGACAGCCGCATCCTCGACGTCGCCGACCGCATCGTGCACCTCGAGGACGGCCGCCTCAGCACGTTCACCGAGGCGGTCATCGCGAACACCCGCCACATGATGCACCTCCTCGCGGCCGACCGGCAGAAGTCGGTCGTCCCGTTCGTCGAGGCGATGTCGCCGGAGGAGTTCGCCGAGCTCCTCCACGAGGTCACCAACGAGTCGCGCCGGTTCCTCGACTCGACCGCGCTCGCGACCGACGAGGCGTTCCGCAGCATGCTCGACCGCGCGCTCCGCGCGTTCACGCGGAAGCTCGGCCAGCTGCTCGATGCCGAGCGCGCGAGCCTCTTCCTGGTCGATCCCGAGCGGCAAGAGCTCTGGCTCACGATCGCGCAGGAAGCCGATCAGAGCGTGTCCGAGCTCCGCATCCCGATGTCGGCGGGCGTCGCGGGCCACGTCGCCCGCACCGGCGAGAGCGCGCGCGTCGACGACGCCTACGCCGATCCGCGCTTCGACCAGAAGATGGACCGCGAAACCGGCTTCCGCACCCGCTCGATCCTGAGCGTGCCGCTGAAGAACACGCGCGGCGAGGTCTTCGCGGTCTCGCAGCTCCTGAACCGCGGCGACGGCAAGCCCTTCGACGCCGCCGACGAGCAGCGCTTCACGGAGTTCCTCCAGCCGATCGCGGTGATGCTGGAGACGTGGTGGAGCATGACGCGGCTGCGGCGCTGAGAGCCGTCAGTCCCACCACCAGTAGAGAAACCGCGCCGGCGCAAGGTGCATGATGCCGAACGTGATTGAACACGCCGCCACGTAGAGGCCGATGTACGGCATGAGTCCTCGCGCGCGCCGGGTCACGACACAGCAGAGGGTCGCGACCGGCACGAGAAGGATCCCGACCCGAGCCAGACTCGCGAAGAATCGGGTCGCGACGTCGGCGTGCAGGATCAGGTTCGACGGGAATCCCGCTTCTCCGATCGACCGCGGCCAGCCGCCCAGCGCCAGATACATGTGGACCGCCAACGAATAGAAGAGGACCAGCATCACCAGCGGCGGCGCCGTCGCGACGATCGTACCGCGGCGTGAGAGCGCGAGGAATCGGGGACGCCCAGTGCCGGCGGCCGACAGCACCGATGCGACGACGACCCCGATGGCGGGCACACCGAACGCGAGAAACAGCATGTGGCCCACGGTGAGGCGAAACACGTGGCCGAGCGTAGCCGCTTCACGACGACGCGTCTCCCCCGATCTTGCGAGATCGGGTTCAGCCCGGGACGTCCGCCGGATGCAACAGCCCGTGGCGGCGCCAGCCGACCGACAGTAGCCACGTACGGGCGCGGGCGACCGGCGATCGCTCCCGTAGCGGTTCGGCACGATCGGCGTCCGTGACGACGTCGACCCTCCAACCGTCGAACCACTTGCCGGACGACGCAGGGTCGAGTCGCCACACGCGCTTCAACGCCCCCGCGTGCACTTTGGCGACGTGGTGCCGCGCGTTCAGGAGCACGTAGCGGATCGCGTTTCTCACCTCTTTCGGCGTCGGCAGGAGGCGCACATGGTAGCGATCGGCGAGGACACGTCCGCTCCGCCCCATCACGCGATTGACGGCGCGCGCGAGTCGTGACCCGACCGCCATCATCCCCCGCCCGAGCGCATCCGTATCCCGCGCCTCGACGATCAAGTGCGCGTGGTTTCCCTGGAGCGAGTAGTGCACCAAGCGAAAATCCGACCGTTCGCACCCGTCAGCGAACGTCGTCTCGATCTCACGCACGAGCGACACCGTCCGCAGCGACAAGAGCTTCGGCAACAACCGCAACGTCACGTGTGCCGGAACCGGCCGAGAGAAGGCGTCGCGCGAACGATGCAGCAAGCGCGGATTTGGTCCCGGCTTCCGCCCCGCCCCGTCACGACGACCTCCATGGCGCGGGCGATCGCGCAGACCGAGAGCCAGTTGAGAATTCCGCCGACTCATGATTAAGGCGACCTTTTATATCACTGCGCGCACGAAGTCAAATCTGCTGGGGGGCCAGGGGGGTACGAGTTAGAGACATGGGCAACAGGTCCAACCGCAGTGATCGGTGACCGGGTGGCAATTCGTTCCAGAGACCTGGGTGACACCTCAGGCAAGGAGGTGTGCCTTGCCTGGAAGGAGACGTCACCCGTGAAGGAGCTGAAACGGTTCATCGACGCGTAGATGGTGCAGGAGGCCAGCCTCAGCGCGCTGTGCCGGCAGTTCGGGATCAGCCGGAAGACCGGATACGAGTGGGTGGGCCGCTTCCTCGGCGGCTGCGAGCTCGGCGATCGCTCGCGGCGCCCCAAGCACAGCCCCCGTGCGGTCGCCGCGGCCGTGGAGGATGCGACGCCGGCCTACGGCCGGTGCCCTTCTCGGGTGCTCGGGCCTGAAGCCACCGGCCGCGTGCTCGGACGCGCTCGGTCAGCTTCGCTTCCGGCTTTCCTCCTGAAACAAGCAAGTGCCGGACAGGCGGCTAACCGAGTGCGCGCACGTCAGCGGCCGCTCGCGCGTCCGTCGCCCCATCGACCAGGCACGGGCCGTCGTCCCCAGTCCAGTGCGCCTCTCGTGTGGTCGCGCATGGCGCGACCTGCCGCTGGGCCGAACGCGCTCGGTCAGCCTCGCTCGCGGTCTTTACTTCCGAAGCGAGATGCATCGACCGGGCTGCTGACCGTCGCCCGCCACCTCACCCCTCGAGCGCGGCGACCTCTCTACTCAGGCGGTTCACCGTGCGGTGGCAGTTGCGGAGGAGATTGCGCATCACCGCCATCGCGACGGGCGGGTTCGTTTCGCCGAGGCGCTCGAGCGCGGCGGCGGGGAGGACGAGGCATTCGACGGCGGTGTCGGCGCGGACGTCGGCCGTGCGTTGCGAGCGGTCGACGACGGTGATCTCGCCGAAGATCATCCCGGGCGTGACGGTGGCGAGGCGCTTGCGATGACCGCCGGGGATGTCGACGGTGACGCTGACCCGGCCGTGCATCAAGAGAAAGATCTCCTCGGCCCGGTCCCCCTCGCGGACGATCGTGGCGCCCGCCGCGAAGTTCGCGGGGATGAGCACGCTGCGGAGAGCCTTCAAGCCGTCGCCGCAGAGCTCGGCGGCGATCGCGTGCTCGCGGAGCGGCACGGCGCTTTCCTCGCGGCCGTGGCCGCCGAGGATACGCTCCTCGCACCACTCGAGCGCCGCGTCCAGGTCGGGGAGCGTCAAGAGCGCGGACGTGCCGCGCTCGGCGACGAGCCGTTCCTGGAGCTGGCGCACGAAGCGCGCATGCGCCTCGACGCCGACGAGCACGAGCGGCGTCTCGGCGTCGACGAGATTACCGACGAGCTCGGCGAGCACCGCGAGGGTCCCGTCCTCGGTGCGCGCCACGCGGCGGAGGTCGAGCACCACGGCATCGAGCTCGGCGCTGGCGTCCACGATCCGGCGGATCACGACCTCGACGGCGGGAAAGGAGAGATCGCCCTGGAGCGCGAAGATGCGCGCCCGCTTCCCGTTGGCGTCGAGGACGAGGCGCTCGCTGTCGGGGCGGAGGCGCCGCGAGCGGAGCGCCGCGACGTCCCACTCCGCCCGGACGACCGAGCGCGCCGAGCGCGCGACGCGCAGGCTGTGCAAATTGAAGTCGCGCGACACGTCGGTGCAGACGGCCACACCTCGGACGCTGTTGCCGCGCGCATCGAGGCGCGGCGAGAAGACGCCGATGCCGAGCTGGCCCGGGAGCACCGCGAGCACGCCGCCCGCGACGCCGCTCTTCGCCGGCAACCCGACCGCGTACATCCACTCGCCCGCGAAGTCGTACATTCCGCACGTCGCCATGACGCTGAGAATGCTCGCGACGAGCGCGGCCGGGACGGCGCGCTCCCCCGTGACCGGGTTCACACCGCCGTTCGCGAGCGTCGCCGCGATCATCGCGAGATCGCGGCAATCGACGAGGATCGAGCACTGCCGGAAGTAGAGGTCGAGTGCCGGATCGGGATGCTCGGTCAGGACGTCGAAGTTCCGGAGCATGTGGCCGATCGCGCGATTGCGATGGCCGGTCTCCTTCTCCGAGCGGTAGACCGACTCGTCGATCGCAAGCTTGCGGCCGGCGTAGAGGCTGAACACGCCGAGGAGCCGTTCGAGCCGGTCCTCCGCCGACGTCCCCGCCACGAGCGAGGTCGTCGTGATGGCGCCGGCGTTGATCATCGGATTCAGCGGGCAGCCGGTCTCGGGGTGCAGGCTGATCGAGTTGAACGCGTCGCCGGTCGGCTCGACGCCGACTTTCGCGAGCACCGCCTCGTGGCCGTGGTCTTCGAGCGCGATCCCGTAGGTGATGGGCTTGGAGATCGACTGGATCGTGAAGGTCTGGCGCGAGTCGCCGACCTCGTAGACGCGGCCGTCGGTCGTCGCGAGGCCGATGCCGAACCACTCGGGGTCGGCTTTCCCGAGCTCCGGAATGTAGGTCGCGACCTCGCCGGACACGAGATCCCGGTGCCGGTCATAGACGCGCTCGAGGTAGGCCTGGATGGGGGAGCCGATGGCCACGGTCGGCGTTAGCAGCGGATGTGCCAAGCTCCGCACGCGAATTTCCGCACGTCTCGGCGAACGCCACCCCGGATCGTCTCATTCGACGGGCAGCGGGTGCTTATAAGTAAGGCAGGGGGTTCGCCGTCAGGCGGGGTCGCGGCGCTTGAGGCGCTCGGTCAGCACGCGCATCACTTCGAGCGCGAAGTTCGGGGTCTGCTGCACGAGACGGACGAAGCGCGCCTCGGGAATCTCGACGACCCGACACGCGGTCCGGGCGCGCGCGGTGGCGCTCCGCGGCTCCCGAGTGATGAGCGCCATCTCGCCGAAGATGCCCGCCGGGCCGATCGTCTCGAGCGCGTGCGACCCGATCGCGGTGTCGACCTCGCCCTCGACCACCACGTACATGCACGCGGCGGGCTCGCCCCGCTCGAAGATCGTCTCACCCGCCGCGAACGCACGCGCCTCCTGGCGCGCGAAGATCTGGAACCACGACATCGGCTGCGTCCCCTCCGGGCGATCTTCCCCTCGGGGGACTGCCCTGCCCGACACTCTCGACGGTCTTCGTGACGATACCGCGACGGCCGCGTGTCGCGACCGTGATGACTACTCGCAGGACGCGAAAGTGCAGAAGCCGTCCATGAACTTCCCGTCGCACACGTGGCACCAGTAGAACGTGTCGTCGTTGCACTCGACGTCGGGGCAGACGGACGGCCCACCGAGTCCGCCGCAGAAGTTCGGCGGCAGGTTCCCCATGTTGCCGCAGCACCCGCTCGCGGTCGCGAAGCACTCGGGGTCGGACGCGATGCGCTCGGGCGTGCAGCAGGTCTTGAGCTGGGGGTGGCAGCATTCGTTCGGGCCGCACCCCGCCGGGTCGCCGGGCGCGCAGCCGCAGGTGCAATCCCCCTTGCAGGCGCCGGGGCACGGCGAGTCGTCCGTGAGCTCGCACTCCTCGTTGGGATCGAGCACGCCGTCACCGCATTGTCCGCAGCCGTGGCAATCGGGCTTGCAGTATCCGGGACGGGGCGCGCTCAGCGCGTCGCAGATGTCCCGGTCGTCGCCGTCGCAGATCTCTCCGGTCTCCTTCACGCCGTTCCCGCACATGGGATCGTTCCGGCACGTGCAGTCCGACAGGCATCCGCCGGGACACGCCGAGCTCGCGGCGCCGTCGCATTCCTCGTCGCCGTTCACTTTCCCGTCGCCGCACCCGCGCACCTCGACCGACGCGCAGGCCGTGCCGAAGTACGGCGCGTCCGGCTCGGTGCGGACGGACACGGTCATCTGGTCGGTGCCGACGTCGTCGTCGTCGGCCTCGTAGGTGATGGTCGGCGCGACGGTCTCGAACACGCCGCCCTCGTTGCCCATGCCGTCCTTCAAGCGTCCGGCCGACGTGGTGCTCGCCCACGCGTGCCGGAGCTCGCAGTCACCCGTGTTCTCCACGTCCGGCGTGAGGACGACCGACTGTCCGTTGTCGATCGACGACGTCGGCGGGGTCACGGTCGGCTTGCCGGCATAGGCGAGGTGCGCGTCGCCGATCATGTGGAAGGTCGCCGGCGGCAGGTCGACGCGGCGGATGCTTTTCGGCGCGAGCCGCTTGACGGGCTTGGGATCGACCTTCACTGAGCGCGCGAACGCGTCGCCGGTCGTCAGTAAATGCCCGGCGAGGTCCGGCACCAGCTGCGCCGTGACGATCTTCGCGAACGTCTCGCTCGTGGAGCCGACGTAGCCGAAGAACGTGCGCGCGCCCTTCTTGCGGAAGACCGCCGCCTCGACCGGATCCTCCGCGCCGTGGCACTGGCTCGCGTAGACGAAGCCCTTGTCGAACTGTCCGCCGATCCGCAGCAGATACTCGGGCGCGAAGGCCCAGACGTTGCGATCGCCCGCGGCGAGCCCGGGCGGGATGCCGATCACGGACGTCTCGTAGCGCTTCGTCGGGTCGGCGAAGGTCTGGTTGAACGCCTCGAGCGCGGTCGCGCTCTGATCGGTGACGATCTGGACGTGACCGTGATCGTCCATGAAACCGTGCGTCGAGAAGAAGAGCGCCGACGCCGAGGTGACGTCGAGCACCGACGCCAACGTGAGCGGCTTCACCGTGGTGGTGATCGGCAGGCACGAATCGTCGAAGGCGGCCTTGGCCGTCGGCCAGTCGTCGAACACGGGGAAGTAGGCGGTCGTGAGGATGATCGCGTTCCGGTTGCCGATCAGCGTTCGGTCGGGCTCGACCGGACACGCCGCGGCGCGAGCGCCGGCGGCTGCCGCGTGCGCCGCGAGGGACGGAACGCCGCCGCGGTCGCGGGCCGGCGCGACCTGCGCGGACGCCGCGGTGTCCTCGGGCCGAGCGCTCAGCATGAGCCCGCCCTGGAGGCCCGACGTGTAGCGGATCACGATGTCGAGGCCGTTCGCGCCGAGCCGCGCCTCCGCGACGCCCGTGAGCCCGGCGATCGCGCGGAGCGCCGCGAGGCGGGCGTTCAGCGAGTCGTCGAGGAGCGTCCGTTGCTCGCTCCAGATCTGGAGCGCGGCATCCTGGGCCGCGAAGAGCGTCGCGACGTCGCCCTCCGTGAGCTCGGGGACCACGGAGATCGCGACGGGCGCGGACGCGACGACCGTCCCGCCGACGCTCGCCTGCGCGGCGAACGACCGTGCCCCGAGCGCCGAGGCCGTGATCGTCGCGGTGCACGCGCGGAGGCCGTCGCCCGCGACGAGATCGCCGCTGCCACCGTCGTCGACGAGCGTACAGACCGGCGGATCGACGGGCACGCCCGCGTCGAGCCGGCGCACGACCGCGCCGCCGCCGTCCGGCACGAGGCCGGCGGCGAGGGTCGCCTGGAACACGACGCTCGTCGGCGTGTCGACGACGACCGCCGGCGGCATCGCGCGGAGATCGCCCGTCAGGAGACACGGCGAGCCCGGATGCTTCTTCGGCAGACCGTACTTCACCGCCTTCGGTTTCGTCGGCGGTTTCGCCGGCGGCTTCCCGAGTCGGTCGAGCGGCAGCAGCGCACACGCGACGTCGCCGTCGGCCGAGAGACGCGCGGTGAACGTCGCGGGGAGCGGCGGCACGAGCAGGCCCGAGCCCTTGGCCGCGAACCGGCGCTTCTTGAGATCGATCACGAGCTGCGACACGCCGGGCGCGAGGCTCGGGCCCTTGAAGGTGAGCTTCGTCTTCGTGCGCTTGAAGTCGGCGGCCCCGAGCCCGAGCGTCACCCCGTCGAGCTCGAAGACGATCCGCGCCGCGGCGGCGAGGTCGAGCTCCGCCGGATCGCGCGCGTCGAGCTCGCCCTTGATGGCGAACGCATCGCCTTTGACCGGATGAACGGTGACGCTCACCGACTTGATCGTGAGCGCGGGAGCGGCTGCCGGCACCAGGAAGATGACGAGCACCGCCGCCGGCAGGGCGAGACGCCGAGAGAGGACCAGGAAAGCACGGAGAGTCGGGGGAGGCATGCCGGGCCGGACGCAGCCCATTTCGGTTAGCACGGCGACACCGTTCGGGGCGACCGGAATCCTCCGGTCAGCCGGCGCGGCCCGGACAGGCCGCGAGCGCCTCGTCGACGACCGCGCGCGCACTGCGATAGAGGTAGCCCGCCGCGCGCGCGCCGTCCGCGGCGGCGCATGCCCGCGCACCGTCGCCGGCCGCTTGCGCCGCCCGCAAGACCAGCTCCCACGCCCGCACCGTCGGACGAAGCGCGAGGTTCTGCTCCGCATAGACGAGCGCGCGTTTCGGGTCGGCGCCCGCCGCGAGCCAGAGCTCCGCCGCGTGATCGGCGAACGCTTCCGGATGCGTCGCCATGAGCGCGTCGTAACGAGCCACGGCACGGTCGCGCCACGGCTTCGCCTCGTCGGCGCGGCCGGCCTCGCCGAGGATGCGGGCGAGCTGCGCGGCATAGTCCGGGTCTTCCGCCGTCTCCGCGAGCGGCCGCAGCAGCTCGATGGCGCGCGGCACGTTCCCGAGCGCCGCCTCGACCTCCGCGAGATGGCCGCGGGCCTGCGCGTGCTGGGGTAGACGCTCGTGGGCCGCGGCCAGGAGCGAGCGGGCACGCGGCAGGTCGTCCTCGCGCATCCATACGAGCCCACGCTGGAACTCGATCCAGGCGACTGGAAACGGCGAGACGTCGCGGTAGCTCGCAAGCGCGGCCGCGAAGAGCCGTTCCGCTTCGTCGAGCTCGCCGCGCGCGGCGCGGACGATTGCCTCCCCCCCGAGCGTCACGATGTCCGGGCGAGCTCCGGCGAGCCGCCGCCGAAGTGCGAGTGCCGCGTCGATACGGCCCTGGGCGAGCAGGACGCCGGCTCGGACGCCGTCGACGTCGGCCGCGTCGGCCCCGCGACGTCCCGCCTCCTCGAGGTCGGCGAGCGCGGCGGCGAACCGGTGAAACGTGGCAGCGGCGCGCCCACGCACGAGCCAGCCGCGCGGGTCCGCGGGCGCCGCATGGACCAGACGCTCCCCGATCGCGAGCGCACCCTCGTAGTCGCTGACTCGTCCGAGCACCTGCCCGCGCTGCAGGCGGAGCCCAGCGAGCATCGCCTGCTCACCCACGGGAAGCTCGTGTGCGGGGGCAGCGCGCTCGATCCCGGCAATCTGCGACTCGAGGTTCGCGAAGGCGATCTCTGGGTGCGTGGTGCGCCGGAACGGCGCAGGCACGACCACTGGCGTCGCGCGCGGACCCGGCAAAGGAGTGACCGTTGCGCCGGAACCGCAGACGGTGGTCGCGAGCACGATGGCGATCGAGCAGCCGAGCAGCACCCACCCGTGCCGAAATCCGAGCCGACTCGCGCGGCGTACGACGTTCGAATGCGGCAACTCCACGACGCCCCTCGCCGCTACCATCGCGACCACGCGGCGTCGAGCCTTGACTGTCGGAAGCACACGCCGCTACTGAGGCCCAACGATCGGGTCCGGACAACACCTAAGGGGGGAACATCGATGCGCGCTGCACGTTGGCTGATGGGGTGTCTCGCTTCCGCCGTCTTCATCATGGCGTCGCTCGCGACGCCGACCGGCGCCGCCGACCACGAGGATTCGCCGAGCGTTCGCAACGATCCCAGTACCGACTTCGGTGACGTGATCGCCTGGATGTCGTCTGATGCCCAACGCGTGCACCTGATCGCGACCGTCGTGCGACGCGCGACGGCCGAGAGCCGCTTCTCCGACGCCGCCGTCTACGTGTTCCACACGCAGAGCCAAGCGGCGTTCGGGCAACCCGCAGCCGCGCCGGTCGACGTCGCGTGCACGTTCGAGGGCACGACGACGCAGACGGTGACGTGCTCCGTCGGCGGCACCACCGTGAGTGGCGACGCGAGCGACCCCGCCGGCATCACGAGCGGCGACGGCCGCCTGCGCGTCTTCGCGGGGCTCCGGAACGACGCCTTCTTCTTCAATTCGGGCGGGTTCAACGCGACGCGCGGCGCGGTCATCAATGCCGCGTCGGGGCTCACCTTCGACGCCGCCGGCTGTCCGGCGCTCGACGATGCGACTGCGAACGCGCTCGTGACCACGCTCCAGAGCACCGAAGGCGGCCCCGCAGTCGATGCCTTCGGGAACGCCAACATCCTGGTGCTCGCGCTCAGCGTCGACAAGACGCTGCTGACGGTCGGCGGCCCGATCGTGAGCGTCTGGGGCAGCACCAACATTCCGAGCAGCGGCTGCGGCGACGCCGACGCGAACGGCAGCGTCGGCGTGACCGACGGCATCCACGCCTTGCGAGGCGCCGCGCGGCTCCAGAACAATTGCACGCTCCAGACGTGCGATGCCGACGGCAACGGCGCCGTCTCGGTCACGGACGGCGTCAACGTGTTGCGTGCCGCCGCCGGACTCCAAACCACCTTGGCCTGTGCCGCGCCGCCGAGCGGCCAGCCCGCGGCCGGGCCGCAGATCGATCGCATGGGCCGGGCGGCGATCAACACCGCACTCCTCGGACCCTTCCTGGATCCCGGTGCGGGCGGCGCGCGCGGCGCCCTCCAGGACGTCTACAACGGCGCGGCGTTGCCGGCGATCTGGGGCGATCAGTTCGCCGCCGAGATGGCATCGAATCTCGCGATCTACGACGGGCTCGATCGCGTCTGCGGCAACCAGCTCCTCGCCGGTGACACCGCGACCGCGGGCCGGTACGCCGCGCTCGCCGGCGTGCTCGCCGACGACCGTCTCTACGTCAACACCGCCGCGGGGACGTGCCAGATCTACCTCGGCGTCGAGGGCAATGCGGTCGGCATCACGAATGGCGATTGCGGGGGCCGGACGCCGCTCGAGGATACGATCGACGTGAGCTACTCGGTCCTCGCGGCGGGCGCGCTGAGCGGCGTCACCGACGGCGTACCGGTCGACGCGGACGGCACGGCGTCGCTCGACGCCTTCCCGTTCTACGCGCCACCGCTCTGATCCGTACGATACCAGGTTCGCGAGTGGAGAGCCGGCACGCCCGAGGGGGCGGCCGGCTCTCGTCGTCTCGAGCCGATGACCCGTGCAAAAGCTCGCGGTCGTCGTGCGGGGACCGCGTTCCCGGCTCGTGAGCAGGACACGGCTCCCACGGGTTCACGTCCCGCGCTTCAGCGCGCACGACGCGCGTCCCGCAGATCCTGGGTGTCGAATCCTTGGTCGAACGACGCGAGCAGGTCGCCGATCCGGGCGCGCGCCTGCCGCCCCTTTGCACCGCGTCCATGCAGCCGGCCGAGCGTCGTCGCGGCGCGGAGCTCGAGCGTGCGGGCGCCTTGGCGGCGGGCGCACTCGATGGCGGCTTGCAGGATGTGCTCCGCGCGGGCGCGCGCGTCGGCGGACGCGGACCGTGCACCGCCGGCTTCCGCGAGAACCAACTCGGCATCGAGGCGGTGGATCTCGGGCTCGTGGTAGCGCTCGCCGGTCGCGATCACGAGCGCCTTGCTGCGCTCCATCAGCTCGCGGGCCTCGGCGAAACGACCGACTCGTCCCTTGGCGGCGGCCAGGTGGGCAGAGTGCGCGGCGCGGCCGAGACCCGCTTCCATCTCGATCATCGACGCGAGGCCGTCCTCGATGTCGGCGATCCCTCGCTCGAGATCGCCTCGTTCCGCGGCCGCCCATCCGCGGAGCAAAAGACCGTGGGCCGCCCAGAAGCGCACTCCTTGCGCCGTCGCGTAGGCGATCACGCCTTCGGCCTGCGCGGCGCACTCGGTGGGCTCGCGACGGAGGAGGCGAAGCCAGGCGCCGTTCACCAGGCTGAACGCGAGGCTCATCGGATGCCCCAGCGACCGCGCGTGAGCCGTCGCGCGGTCGGTCAGCTCCAGCGCGTCATCGATGCGACCGAAGCTCCACAGCAGCATCGACCGGTACGACAATGCGGCGGCTTTGGCATCTTGGCCGTACACCAGCTCGGATCCCCGATCGGCGGCGGGATCGTAAAGCGGCTCCCCTTCCTCGACAGCCTTCAACGCCGCTACGAGCTCCCCGCGAAAGAAATGTGTGATCCAGAGGGTGTTGTACGCTTCGAGGCGCAGCTGACGCTCCCCGCTCGCCTCGGCGATCGCATGCATGCGCTCGGCGAGCTCGAGTGCACGGCCGAGCTCGGCACGCGTCAAGTGTAAGCCCCACACGCCCCAGAGCTCCGGAAACGACATCGGCTCCAATGGCGCAGCCGAGAGCTCGAGCGCGCGGGTATAGGCGCGCTCCACTTCCGACGCCGCATAGCCCCGCGTCGCCATGCGCACCGGACCGAGCGCGCTTTGCATCACGCGCTCCTCCCGATCCCGCTCCGGAGACGCTGGCAGGCCGGAGAGGAGCGCGAGTCCTCTCTCGAGGTGGGTTTCGGCCTCGGCGAAGGCGTACCGGCGGGCCGCGGTTTCCGCGGCCAACCGCCGATAGCGCGCGGCGCGCGCACGATCGCCGCCCTCCTCGAAGTGCACCGCCAGCGCGGATGCCAGCGCGGCGGAGCCGCCGTCGGCCTCCTCGAGCGCCGTCCCGATGCGATGCTGCGCCTCGGCCCTGCGGCGCGGCGACAGCGCGGCCGCGAGCGTCTCGCGATAGAGGGTGTGCCGGAACCCGTAGACGCGTGTCGCGGCGCCGTCGGGTGACGCGGGCCGTGCGTGGCGCAGGAACGAGCCCGCGCCGACCAAGCGGTCGAACCGATGCTCGACGTGCGCCGCGTCCCGGCCGGCGCCGGCGGCGGCGACCGCCGCGGAGAACTCGAGTCCCGCGAGACTCGCGGCCTCGAGCAGCTCGCGATCCTCGGCGCTCAGCCGCTCGAGCTGCTGCTCCATCAGCAGCCGCAGGCTCTCGGGGATCGCGAGGAGCTCCTCCCGGAGCCCGTCGGCGATTTCCCAGCGCCCTTCTCGCTCCGCGATCGCGCTGCGGGCGAGCAGGTGATCGACGACGGTCACCAGGAAGAGGGCATTTCCGTCCGTGCGCTCGTGAAGAAGCTTCGCGACGCGCGCCGGGAAACGGTGCCCGGGGAAGCGCAACCCGAGATAGTCCGTCAGTGCTTCCAGCCGAAGGTCGTCGAGGAAAACCTCGGCCGCTCGGCGGCTCACCGACAGCCTCAGGGCGACCTCCCGCAGCGGGTGCCGCCTGAGGATCAGATCCACCGGGCGATAGGTGCCGATCACCAGCAGCCGCGCCGGCTCGCGCCGCGCGGCGAGCAGCGAGAGGAGATCCACCGTCGACGGGTCGCTCCAGTGCAAGTCCTCGAGCACGAGGACGAGCGGTGTCTCCGCACTCAGCGCCTCGACGAACTCGCCCATCTCGCGGAGCATCCGGTCGCGGGCCGCAGCGACGAGCTCGCGCTCGAGCCGTTCGCGGTCGTCGTCCTCGACGAGCCAGGGGAGCTGGGCGAAACAGGTCGGCGCGTAACGGCGCAGCAGCGTCCGCGCGGATCCGGGAAGCCTCACCAGGCGCCCGACGGCCTCCAGCACCGGCATGTACGCTTCCGCGGATCCGATCTGCTCGAGGCACTGGCCGCCGGTCACCGCGACGGCGTGCGTACGCGCGGTACGGGCGACGAAGTGTTCGACGAGGGACGTCTTCCCTGCACCCGCCTCGCCGGTCACGAACACGAGCTGTCGTTCGCCGCGGAGCGCACGGGCGAGACATTCGTCGAGACGCTCGAGCTCGCGACCGCGGCCGACGAGGACGTCGCCGCCCCCGGGCCCCGTGTTGCCTGTCGGCCATGCGAGCACCTCGGCAGCCTCAGCAGTGGCGGGCGGGGTCTCTTGCGATGATGCGGCGGCGACGGTCGCGACGAATCGGTACCCGCGCCCGTACACCGTCTCGATGAACCGCGGGCGCTCGGTCGAATCCCCGAGCGCGCGGCGGATCTCGGCCATGCACACCTTCAGCACGCCATCGGCCACGTGGGCATCGGGCCAGACGGCATCGAGAAGCTCGTCCTTCGTCACGAGCTGACCCGGCCGTTCGATCAGCGTGCGGAGCACGTCGAACGCCTTCCGGTTCAGGCGGATCGGACGGGTGCCGTCTTCGAGGCGGAAGTTGCCGGGATCGAATCGAAACCGGTCGAAGTGCAGTACGCTGGGTGCCGGCACTCCGGACAGTTCTAACGTTCTTCTAACGAAGTTGTAAGGATTTCCCGCGCCGTCGCGCCGTACGATCGCAGGCGATGAGCGGCCGATCACACTCGTCCGGGGCCGAGGAACGGTCGAGCGAACGGGCGTTCGTGCTGCAATTCGATCGGATCGGGGATGGCCGAAGCCGGTTGCGCGGGCGGGTGGAACAGGTGGCCTCCGGCGAGGCGATACACTTTCGCTCCCTGAAACAGCTCGTCGGCTTCATCGTGACGGCACTCCGCAAGCAAACGACCATCGACCGGACGTGAAGGCGTGTGATCGACGCTTCGATGTACCGTCCGAGCAACCTCGAGGAGGATCGTTCATGCTCACCATCGTTCGCGTCGCTCGCTCTGGTCTCTGCGTGCTCGCAGCTGCGGCCGTCGTCCTCGGGGCCCATCCAGTCGACGGCAAGCTCGCCGCGAACAAGCTCGCGGCAAACAAGCTCGCCGCCAACAAGCTCGCGGCGAACAAGCTCGCGGCCAATAAACTCGCGGCGAACAAGCTCTCCGCCAACGGCTTCGCCGGAAATCCGGAAGCGCTCGCCGATCTCCTGGCGACGGACGAGGGCCGCGAGGTGCTGGGCTTCCTCGTCTCGTGCGCGCTGCCCGCGGGGATGACGCTCACGGTGGCCGATCCCGGCGGTGGCGACGACTTCCAGTTCTTCGGAGAGATCGGCCTTGCGAAATCCTGGCTGAAGCGGCCGCTCAGCAAGGGGGGACGGGCATGGATCAGCGCCTGCATGCTGGCACGCGTCAACAGTAGCGACGTTCCGTTGCCGATCTCTTTGCGCGGTTCGCATGGCGCGCTCGCCGCGTCCGACGAGGAGGTCGAGGGGTGGACGCTCGAAGAAGGGGCGTTCTACGGCGATATCTTCACGCCCGAGGGCGACCCGACCGTCTATCTCGCCTGTCGCGGCAGGGATCAGGCAGCCGGCGAGACCGGCGGTCTGATCGAACGGGATTGCGCCGAGCCCGATCCCGGCGATCCGAGCCGGACGCCCTGCGGCTTCGTCTACGCGGGCGACTGCGGCGACTTCGCGCCGTCACGGACCTGCAGGAATTTTCTGAACCGCGGCTTCTACGTCGATTGCCACGATCAGCCGATCACCAAGGGGGCACGCAAGTTCAACAAGGTGATCACGGTCTTCGCGGCTCCGTGAGGTTCGTCATGCGCTCGTACGAAACGACGGTCGTCAGGCGGCTCCTGGCATCGGTGGCAGTAGCGGCAGTCCTCCTGATGGGCGCCGCGCCGGCGTGGACGTTCTGCGAAGAGGCCGGCCCGCTCTGCACGGCGAACCCTGATTTGTGCGCGAACGTCGGGGTGCCCGTCTGCCACCGCGAGGTCACGGAGCACGGTCTCGCCTTCATGCGTTCGCCCCTGCTGGAACGGACGGTGAATACGAACCTCCACATGGACCACGCGCACGCGTGCACGCTGTGGAGCCACATGGACGGATGCGACTGGGAGAGCGCCGAGCACAACATCAACGGCATCTACTCGAGCCAGGTCGACTCGAACTTCTTCGCGACCTGCTTCCTGATCGGGGCGCATTCGGACACGTGGGGAGTGACGGGCCTCCTCGATCCTACCGACCCGCGACCGGCCGACGCCGCGGCAGTCTTCGGATACGCGCTGCACCCGATCCAGGACTTCTACGCCCACTCGAACTGGGTCGAGATCTTCCGCGGCTGGAACAATGACGCCTTTCCCCCCGGCACCGACCTGTCGGCCACGCAGCCGTGGAATCCTCGCAATGACACTCCCGCGCCGCTCTTGGACGAGACGCTGGACATCTTCTCCGTGCAGCGCTGGGAGCCCCTCCCGGTCGACCCGCGTTTCATCGCCGCGCGCTATCCGGATCCGACGGAGCAATTCGTCGTGCTCACGGAGGAGGACGGGTACGGGGACGATTGGGTGACCTCGGACGTGAACAGCCCGCCGTACAATGTCCCGTTCATCATCGCCGGCAGCGGCGGTCCCCACTACATCGGCGTGATCACCGGGTCGACGCACGGGTCCGCCCTCCAGGAAGAAGAGTGTCCGGCCGAGCTGACGCAGAGCCACACCAATCTCAACAAGGACAGCACCCGGATGACCGTGCAGTACCACGGCGCGGGCCCCGAGGATCACTACGCAGCTGCCGACTTCGCGGTTCGGCAGACGGGGCACGAATGGTGCCGCATCCTGCATCTCGCCACACGCGTTCACGGGTTCGCGGGGGCCAGCGTTCCGATGGGCTTCTGGGTTCGGCGCGACGCCCCGGAGCGCGGGCTCGGTTCGCCCCATCCGGACGGAACGGCCTGCGCACCGACCGCTCCGGGAAACGTCGAGCTCAGCGTCGACGTGGATCGGATCCGTGTGATCGGCGACACGGACCCGCGCGATGCCGGGGAGCTGAACTTCGCGCTCGTCCTCTACACCCAGGATCTCACGCGATCGGCGCGCTCCGAGGTGAACTCGCTCGCCGTCGCCGACGGTGAGATCGTCGAGGACGACGCCACCCCGGGACCGGTGACGCTGTGTCTGACCGAGGCGCAGGCGAACGCGGCGGTCGCGACCGTCCAGGCATGGGACGACGACGCCAACCATTCCTGCCCCGACGATGGCGGGTGCACGTGTGTGGATCCAACGCTGAACCCGCCGTTTCGTCCCTGCGGTCCGCAAGACGACGTCGGCGTGCCCGGCGACCTCAATCCCGACAGTGACCAGGCGCTGCGCGGCGTCTCCGCAGAGGTGGCACTGAACGCGCTCGGCGTCCACACGGTCGCGTCTCCGAGTATGGAGGTGACGTTCGACGTGCAGCGTACGACGACCGACGCGGACGGCGACGGCCTCTTCAAGTGCGACGAGGAGGCGCGCGGTACCGATCCGAACGACCCGGATACCGACGACGACGGCCTCGACGACGGCGCCGAGATCGACGCGGGAACCGACCCGCTCGACGCCGATACCGACGACGACGGCGCGCTCGACGGCTCCGACAATTGCCCGGGCGCACCGAATCCGGACCAAGCGGACCTCGACGGCGACGACGCCGGCAACGTCTGCGACGCGACGGACGGCGTCCTGGCGATCCGGCGCGCGCGCGTCCGTCGCAGCACGGCGCTCCAACGCCCCAATGGCGAGGTCATCGTGACCGGCGACATCGTCCTCGGAAGCGGCGACGACCGCTTCGATCCCATGGAAGGGGTCGCCGTCGCGATCCGCGACACGCTCGGACTGCACGAGGTCTTCAGCTGGATCGACGTCGAGTGTGACACGCTGAACAGCGGGCGGGTCCGGTGCCGGAATTCGAGCGGGGACTTCCAACAGCTGTCCGAGCCGCTCAGCGGCACTCCCGGACGAATCCGCTTCCGCTTGCGATTCAGGAACCGGGACATCGCGGCACCGTTCGCACCCGGACTCACCATGTCCCTGGTGCACAGTCCCGCGACGTCTCCGCTCGGCATCGATCGCGTCGGCGAGATCGTCGATTGTCGCGTCACGCGGAACGGCATGCTCTGCCACGACTGAGCGACCGGCTCGCGGCGAGCGGATCTCTCGTGCACCGTCGGACCGGGCTACGCTACGGCACCTCGATCGTCGACGTGCCGTCGGACCCGATCTCGAACCACGCGTAGGACGCGTCGATCGTGGTGCAGTTGCCCTCGAACGTCTCCGGAAAGCTCACCCGAAGGGTGACCGTCGAACCGGCGAAGGCCCCCTTGGCGACCGGGTTCGTGACGATCACGAGCCGCTCGGAGCCCGGATCGTAGACCGCGCTCGCGATCGTCGCCTTGCTCGTCGCGATGGTGAGCGGGCGAGCGTAGTTGTTGAAGCCGCGCCACTTCACCGTGACCTTCGACTTCTGGAGGTCGAGCGTGCCGAGAAAGTCGCCACAGGTCTCACCGTCCTCGGTTCGCCCGTCCAACGAGACGTGGGCAGCCGTGATCGGAAACCGGCCGCCGGTGACGCCGGAGGTATCACAACCGTTGGTGATCGCTCGCTTGAGCTTGATCTTCGATGCTCGAGGCGGACCCGAATGGTTCACCGTCGGGAGGCCGTTCGGGAACACGAGCTGCCCCTCCACTCCACCACAGGCCAGCGTGCCGGACGGCAAGGACGCGGCGTCGGCGGACAGAACGCCGGAAACGAAGAGCGCGCACGCGAGCGCGACGCGCGACGAGAGCGAACGGCACATGGGGGAACTCCTTCGAGCGGGTTTGGCGGTCGATGGTACCCGCGAGCTCGCGTGGGGAATGCCACGAGACGCGAAACACCGTCCAGTGAATTTCGCGTACGCAACCGTCCTGAATTCCGGACAGCGAACGGCGCGCGATGCGTCAGACGACGACTTCGAGGAGCGACGCCTCGCCCGGCACGCCGATGCGGAGCGGGAAGCCGTAGAACCCGGTGCCGCGATGGACGTAGAGGCGGTTCGAGCCGTGGCCGAAGAGTCCGTGGTCGGGCCACGCGGTCCGCGACAGCACCGTCCAGTCGAGGCCGAAGCTCACGAGGCCGAGCTGGCCGCCGTGGGTGTGCCCCGAGAGCGTGAGGTCGACCTCGCCGGGCGGGATGTGCCGGAAGATGCTCGGGTCGTGCAGCAGCAAGAGCCGGAGATGCTCGGCGCGGCGCGGGTGCGCGGCGAGGACGCCCTGGATGTGCTCGCGCCGGCCCTTGCCGACGTAGTCGGCGCCGACGATCTGCACGTTGCCCGCCGGCGTCGCGACGACGGTTTCCTCGTCCATCAAGATGCGGACGCCGTTCGCGGTCAGCGCGGCGTGCACTTCGGCGGGCGCGCCGCGGTCGTGATCGTGGTTCCCGAAGACGGCGAACGCGCGGCCCGGCACGGCACGGAGCGGGGTCAGCGCCTCGGCGAGCGCGCCGCGCGACCCGCTGCCTTCCATCGTGAGGAAGTCACCGGTGAGCAGCACGAGGTCGGGCTCGTGGCGGAGCAGATCGGCGATCACACGTTGCAGCTTCGTGACCGGCTGCCACGGGCCGAGGTGCGGGTCGGTGATCTGCACGATGCGGAGCGGCCGCCGCTCGAGCGCCGGCGGCACCCGGCGGTCGGCGCGCCGCGCGCGCGCGCGATAGCGTTCGACCGGGAGCCGCGTCACCGTCTCGGGACGCGCCGCGTGCGGCAGGACGCGCACGATCTCCTGCGCCGGGCGCGTCGACGTCGCGACCGACGCGACGGCGACCGCGAACGGCACGAGGTCGAGCCAGCGGAGCGCCGCCGTTGCGGCGTCGATGCCGAGCGCGTCGAGCACGAGGCGGATCGGCACGAGCGCCAGCAGCCACACGCCCGCGAGCGCGCCCGCCGCGACGAAGACCATGCCCGGGATGCTCGCCGCGTAGCGAAAGAACGGCGGCCGCAGCCGAGCCGTCACGAGCGAGCCGAGGTGAAACGCCGCCGCGACGAGCCCCCAGAAGAACGCGGCGTTCAGCAGCGGCACGAGCCACGCGGGCCCGGAGGACACGGCGAGCGCGAGATAACGCTCGTGCATCACGACCGCGCCCGGGAGGGCGATCGCGAGGATGACGGCGGCGAAGATGCCGTACACGCGCCCGCGCGCCGCCCAGGCGTAGAGAGGAATCCCGAGCGCCGTTCCGACGACCAGCGCTCGGAACCAGAAGGTCACCGGTCGAGGAGCTCCACGCGCTCGGCCTTCTCGAAGGTCTTGCGCAGGCCGGCGTAGTCGTCGGCCGTGAAGGGTTGGTAGGCGGTCGAGCCGCGGGTCCGCCAGTAGAGCGGCGCGTCGGCGAGGCGGCGGCGGCAGAAGTGGACCGCCTTCAGATTGCGCACCAGGATCTTCGCGGTCCCCGTGTAGTCGAACTCGTCGACGAGCCGGATGAAGTCCGGGAACCACTTGCGGTCCATGCTGCCGCCGGAAACCTGCTGCTCGCAGTAGTCGAAGAACGCCTTCGGATCGAACTTGGCGCCGTCGCGCAGCTTGAGTGCCGCCATGACGAGCTCGTCGGAGACCGCGCACGGCACGCCGTAGGCGGCCGCGAGCACGACGTCGGGGTGCTCCTGGAGGAGCCGCGCGACCTGGAGGGCGGAGAAATTCTCGCCGTCCTTCCGGATCCAATCGTCGGTGCGCCCGTCGAAGTAGAGGTAGCGCTTGCCGTCGCGCTCGAGCACGTGGCCGAGGTCGCCGGAGTGGTAGACGCCGTCGCGGTACTTGCTGTTGTTCGCGTCGGGGTTGTCGAAGTAGCCCTGGAAGAGGCTCGTATCGGCGGCGACGCGGCAGATCTCGCCGACCGCGTCGTGGTAGTTGAGGATCTTGCCGTCGCTGCCGAGCTCGGCCGGCGGACACTCCTCGCCCTTCTCGTTCAGGATCTTCACCGCGGGATCGGTGATCTCGCCGACGCTGCCGCGCGGATCGCCCTTCCGGCGGAACGTCGAGATCGCGGCCTCGGTGGAGCCGTAGAGCTCGAACATGTCCTCGAGCCCGAACCAGTCCATGAACTTGTCGATGTCGGGCGGCGCGGCGCCGTTGCCGACGGCGTACGAGAAGCGGTTCTTCGGGTGGTTCGTGACCTCGGCGCGGATCTTGGCGACGTCGCCGCCGTACTGCTTCTCGAGCGCCGACAGCACGTAGTGCACCGGCTCCCCGACGTAGTTCCAGTACGTGACGCCGTAGCGGAAGACGTCGGGCGTGAACTTGCTCGCGCTGAAGCGCTCGTTGATGCCCATGGCACCACCGACCCAGAAGGCAGGCATCATGCCGACGAAGATCGCGTTCGAGTGGAAGAGCGGCATGCACGCGTAGCCGACGTCGTCCTGGCCGAGGCCGAGGTTGGTCGACACCCCGAGCCCGACGGCGCAGAGCTTCATGTGGTTGTTGTTGATGCCCTTCGGAAGGCCGGTCGTGCCCGACGTGTAGATGACCATGAGGTTGGTCGTCGGGTCGATGTCGACCGCGGGCGGCTCGAGCGCGGTGCCGACGGGACCGACCTCCTTCTCCATCATCGCGAGCCAGTCGTTGCCGACCGGAAGCGCCGTCGGGTCCTCGGCATCGTTGGTCCGGAGCACGAGGATGTTCTCGGGCGGGACCGTCGTCAGCTGCGCGCGGACGCGCTCGACCTCGGGCAGCAGGCGCTCGTCGACGATCAGCATCCGAGCACGCGACTGGTTCACGACGCCCGCGAGTGTCTCACCGCGGAGCCCCGTGTTGATGCCGAAGAGCGTGTACCCGGCATACGCGCAGCCGAAGAAGAGGGACACGAGCTCGAAATGGTTCTCGAGGAGCATCGCCACGTGGCCGGGCTTGTCGTCCCCGGTCGGCTCCAGGCGGCCGCGCAGGAAGTGCGCCGTCCGCAGGGCTTCGTCGCGGAGCTGCTTGTAGGTCCACGTGCGGTCGTCCTGCATCAGGAAGACCTTGGGACCGCACACCTCGTGGGCTGCGCGCGCCTCGAGCTGGGCACCGAGAGTGAACGGTGCCATGAATTGGAGCGGTTCGGACACGGGACTACCTCCTTCGGATGGAAACGGGGATGGGCGGGGACTATAGCCCTACGATCGCCGGGTCCGCCACCCGACCGCCCGCTCGTACCGCGAGCGTCACCAAGGAGTCCCCATGACCGAGCCGCTGCTGATCGTCGAGAAAGAAGACGGCGTCGCGACGTTCACCCTGAACCGTCCCGACGCCCTGAACGCCCTTTCGCGCGCGCTCCGGGCGGAGCTGGTGACGGCCTTCGACGGCCTCCGGGACGACCCGCAGATCGGGGTCGTGATCTTGACTGGGCGAGGCCGCGCGTTCACGGCGGGCCTCGACCTGAAGGAGCTCGGCGACACCGGGTTCGGCGCCGGGGCGACCGAGGCCGCCGTCGCCGACGGCGACGTGATCCAAGCGATGGCCCGGTGCGCACAGCCGATCATCGGGGCGATCAACGGATTCGCCGTCACCGGGGGGTTCGAGATCGCCCTCGCCTGCGACCTGCTGGTCTGCTCGAGCGAGGCGCGCTTCGCCGACACCCACGCGCGCGTCGGCGTCATGCCGGGGTGGGGCCTCAGCCAGAAGCTCAGCCGCACGATCGGCATCTACCGGGCGAAGGAGCTGTCGCTGACCGGAAACTATCTGGGTGCCGCGCAGGCGGCCGACTGGGGGCTGGTGAACCGGGTCGTGGCGCCCGACGAGCTGCTGCCGACCTGCCGGGCGCTCGCGCGCGACATGCTGTCCTGCGACCCGGTCCTGATGCGGTCGTACAAGCGGGTAATCGACGAGGGCTACGCCCGGACGTTCGGCGACGGCCTCCGTCTCGAGAACGACGCCTCGCGCGCCCACGCGCGCACGCTCACCGCGGAGTCGATCGCGACCCGGCGCGCGGGCGTCCAGGCGCGCGGCCGCGAGCAAAAACGGTGATCGATCTCTACACCTGGACGACGCCGAACGCGCAGAAGGTCTCCGTGATGCTCGAGGAGACCGCCCTGCCCTACGCCGTGCACGCCGTCGACATCGCGAACGGCGCGCACCAAGCGCCGGCCTTCCTCGCGATCAATCCGCACGGCAAGGTTCCCGCGATCGTGGATCGCGAGGGAGCGGACGGCGAACGAGTGACCCTCGCCGAGTCGAGCGCGATCCTCGTCTACCTGGCGGAGAAGTCGGGACGCCTGCTCGCACCGGCCGGCGCGGCGCGCGCCGCGGCGTTGCACTGGCTGATGTTCCAGACGAGCAACGTCGGGCCGACGTTCCACGACGCGTACTACTTCCTGGCGCTCGCGCCCGAACGTCTTCCGGTGGCGATCGACTATTTCAACGCCGAGATCGCGCGCGTGCTCGGCCTCCTCGACGCGGAGCTCGCGCGCCACGAGTACCTCGGCGGCGCGTACTCGATCGCCGACGTCGCGACGTTCCCGTGGATCGCGACGGCGATCACGGCCGGCGTGCCGCCTCCCGCGAACGTGCGGCGCTGGCACGATCGCATCGCCGCGCGCCCCGCAGTCGCGCGCGGCATGGCGGTGCCGGCGACCTGACGCGCCACCGCGCCGCACGAGCCGACCGCGCGCGTCGGACGACCGCGACGGGTGTGCTAGGACGCGCCGCATGCGAACCTTCGAACGGCGTGCGACGCGTGCGGCGCTGCTGCTCCTCGTGGTCGTCACCGCGGCGTGCAGCGCGCTGCGCCCGAACGGACGGGACGCGGCGTTGCGGGTCGGGGTCAGCGGCGACTACCCGCCCTTCGCGGTACGCGCGGCCGACGGGACCTACACGGGATTCGACGTCGAGGTGGCGCGCGCGTACGCGGCCGCGACCGGACGGCAACTCGAGCTCGTGCCGTTCCGCTGGCCGGACCTCGCGGGAGCGATCGCGGCCGGCACCTTCGACGTCGCCATGAGCGGCGTGACGGTGCGCGGCGAGCGCCTGCTCGTCGGCCGCATGACGGCCGCGGTGGCGCGCGCGGACGCGGTCCTCTTGGCGCGCCGGGGCGAACGACCGCTGCGCGCGGTCGGCCGTGGGCGCGTCGCGGTCAATCGCGGCGGTCATCTCGAGCGGGTCGCGCGGGCGCGGCTGCCGCACGCCGAGCTCGTCGTCGTCGACGACAACCGCAGCCTCCCCCGCCTGCTCGCGAGCCGCGAGGTCGACGGGGTCGTGACCGACACGCTCGAGGCGGCGACGTTCCCGCTCGATTTCGAGATCGCGACGACGCTCGCGCGGGATCGGAAAGCCTATTGGACCGCGCCCGGGCGCGATGCCCTCGCCGAAGACCTCGACGCGTGGCTGCTCGCGCGCGAACGCGACGGCACCCTCGGCCGACTGCGCGCCGCGCACCTCCCGGGCGCACGCGTGTCGGAGCTGCCGCCCGAGATCGAACGCGTGGTGGATCTCGCCGCGCGCCGCCTCATGCTGATGCCGCAGGTCGCGGCCGCGAAGCGCGCGGCCGGTCTCCCGATCGTGGATGCCGCGCGCGAGGCGGCGGTCGTCGCGGGCGCGGTGGAGCGGGCGCGCGCCGCCGGACTCGACGCCGGCGCGGCGGAGCGCCTCTCGCGCGCGCAGATCGGCGCCGCACGGGCGGTGCAGGAGCAGGATCGGGGCGTCGCCGGGGCGTCGGCGCCGTCGCTCGCCGCGGTGCGGAGCGGGATCGACGCGCTCGACGGCGCGCTGCTGCGCGCGCTCGTCACGGCCCGGGCGGCCGCACTGCCGGCGACCGGCCGCCCCGCGCTCGCGAAAGCGCTCCGCCGCGACGCCGACCTCCCCGGCTTCGACGAAGCGCACGCGGGCGCGATCGCGGCGGCGATCGCCGACGTCGTGAGACCGGCGCCGTGATGCGGCCGGCGGGCCGGCGAACGAGACGTTCCGCGACTTCGCGAACGACCCTCGTCGGCCTCAGCCGCCGCGACCTGCTCGCGTTCCTCCGCGTCGCGTTGACCGATCCGCGCGCCGGCCGCGCCGCGCTCTGCAATCTCGAGCCGCGGACGCTGCCGAGCCGGATGCCGCCGATGCGGTTCGAGCGCTGCTCGTAGCGCCGCCTACGGGAGCACGAACACCACCGTCGGAGCGGCGTCCGCGAGGGTTTCGAGCTCCGACGCCAGGTCCGCCGGCGGGTCCTCGAAGCAGAGGAGCGCGGCGTCGCGCGGCGGCTTCACGCTCGCCGGCAGGGGGAAGGTCGTGACCGATCCCTCGGGGTCGAGCGGTACGAGCGCGGCCGTGGTCCACGGGTCTTCGCTCTCGGCCGCGCGTGCGGCGGTCGCGCAGGCGGCACCGTCGTCGAAGCCCTCCACCTGCAAGCGCACCGTCGACTGATCGCCGGGCGACGGCGACGGCCGCGGCGTCGCGGGACGCGGCGTGGACGTCGCCGCGCCGATCGTCCTCGCCGGCGTCGGGGTCGGCGCGACGCCTCCCGTCGGGGTCTCCCCCGGCGCGGGTGTCGAGCTCAGCGCCGGCGTCGCCGTCGGCTGCGGCACCGGCGACGCCGTCCGCACCGGCGTCGGCACCGCCGTCCCGACGACGCTCACGCTCTCGCCGCCCGGCGCGACGGCGTCCGGTGAGTCGGTCGCGCAATACGGCGTCCCGTCGAACTCCTCGCACGTGCCGCCGCTCCGGACGTCGTCGATCACCTCGACCTCGGAGGTGATCAAGCCCGTCGAGCCGCTCCCACCGCCGCCGCAGCCCGCCAGCAGCACGGCCAACCACGCCGCGCCGATCGCGCGGCATCCCCGCTTCGTCGCCTCGGTCATTCGCATCCTCATGCCACCGTCGCGGTGGTCAGTACGTTCATGAAGGCCGTGTCGCGGGACGGCGTCGCCGCGTAGCGCTCGGTGAGCGCGCGGAGCGCCTCGTCGAGCGCGGCTCGGAACTCGTCGAGCCGCGCGCGCTCGACGTTCAGGTAGTGGTTGCGGAGATAGGTGCCGGTGTCCGCGTCCGGCAGCGCGATCCGGTCGATCAGGCCCTTCGCGAAGAGTCCCGCGAACTGCCGCGCCACGGCCCGGCGCTCCTCGACGCCTTCGGCCTGGAGGTGACGGCCGCGGCGGCGCACCTTGCCGCCCCGCATCTCGACCAGGTCGTGGCGCTTCAGCGTCTCCTCGACGCGCTGGTCGAGCGCGCTCTCCTCGCCCGGCGTCCGGCGCCGGCGCTTGCCGTCGCGGCGGAACTCTTTCCGCCAGCGCTCGCTCGGGATCCAACTGCCGTCGTCGGGCAGCGCCGCCACTGCCCGGCTGATCCGGACCGCGAGCGCGCCGTCGTCGACGTCCACCGCCGGTGCCGCGGAGAACGCGCGGTCGATCTCGCGCGTCACGGCGTAGACGATGCGGTCGCGCCAGAGCGCGGCGAGGAGCGTCTGCGGATCCTCACGCCGGAAGGCGGCCAGGTGTCGCACGAGGTCCTCGCTCGGGAACCGCTCGCCCTTCTCGATGTAGCTCAGCATCACCGGCTCGATCCGCCCGTCGAGCGCTTCCGTCGCGAACCGCCGGAGCGACCACCGCCGGCCCTGCAACACGCGCGTCTCGTAGAACAGCTCGCCGATCGTGCGCGTCTTCTCCTCCTCGGCCATCCGGCGTCCTTATCCGAGGACCGGAGCGGCGTTCCAAACGACGCGGTCTTGACGTTCACACATTCTGTGAATTATACGCACTGAACATGTGATCGCAACCGTCGCTCGAACGCCAACGCGGGCGGCGGCCCAAAAGGAGCACCTCATGACGAAGCTCTCGACCAGAACGTTGGTCCGGGTGGGAATAACGACGTTGGCGCTCACCCTGGCCGCGTGCGGCGGCGGTGGCGGATCCGACGGCACGGATGCCCAAGCGCCCGCCACCGCCGCGTTGTCGCAGGCGACTGATTGCACCGACCTCCTCGCATCGATCCGCGCCGACGCGCGGGAGAAGATCCGCGTGCAAGCGGACGAGCTCCGCGCGAACGGCTGGTCGTACAGCGGTGGCGGAATGCCGACGCCGAATGCTACGGGCGTACCCGAGCCCATCGGCACGCCGGCGCCCGGCGCCGGGCCGCCCCGCGACGCGACCGACACCAACACGCAGGTCCCCGGCGTCGACGAGGCGGACGTCGTCGAGACGGACGGCGAGCGCATCTATCTGCTCCGCGATTCCGAGCTCCGGGTGCTGCCCGCGACGCCGCCGGAAGCGATGGCGCTCGGCGAACGGGTGCCGATCGAGGGCTACGCGCTCGGCATGTTCGTCGCGAACGGTCGCGCCCTCGTCGTGTCGGCCGTCACCGACGACGGCACCCTCGGCGGCGACCCGCGCTGCGACGCGATCGGCATGCCCTTTCCGACGAGCGTCGGCTGGAGCTGCGCGTCCTCGTTCGTGAAGCTGACGCTGCTCGACCTCGGCGCGACGCCGGCGCGCGTCGCGCGCGAGATCTACGTCGAAGGCGGGTACGTCGCCGCCCGGCGCCACGACATGCGGGCCCGCGTCATCGTGCAGCGCTTCTGGGGCGCACCCCCCGGCGTCGCGGATCCGTGGGAGACGCTGAACGGCAGGGTCGACGAGGACGACTTCCGCGCCGGCGTCGACGCCTGGGAGGCCGCCGCCATCGCGACGATCGACGCGAGCGCGCTCGACACCTGGCTCCCTGGCATGCGCGAGCGCATCGGCGGCGCGCTCGTCGACCGCCCACTCGACTGTTCGGCCGCGCATCTCGCGCCCCCCGGGCACGCGCGTCAAGGCACGACATTGATCGTCGGCATGGACCTGGCACGCGACGACGGCCCGCTCGCGGATACGACGCTGCTCGGCCTCGCGTCGCAGATCTACGCCAACGAGAGCACCCTCGTGCTCGCCTACCCCGACTGGCAGGCGGTGCCGTTCGGCGGCGCCACGTTCCGCACGGCGCTGCACCTCTTCTCGCTGCCGCCCCAATCGCTCGACGCCACCTACCTCGGCTCCGGCTTCGTTCCGGGCGAGCTCCTTTCCCAGTTCGCGTTGGACGTTCGTGACGACGTCGTGCGCGTCGCGACGTATTTCTGGCGCGCGCTCGACGGACAACCGGTCACGCGCGTGCACACCGCGCGCCTCGACGACGGCGAGCTCGCAATCATCGGCGCGACCGGCGACATGGCGCCCGGGGAAACGCTGCAAAGCGCCCGGTTTCTCGGCGACAAGGCGTACCTCGTCACGTTCCTGCGCGTGGACCCGCTCTTCGTGGTGGACCTCGCCGATCCGCGGAGCCCGACGGTCCTCGGGGAAGTGGAGATCCCGGGCTTCAGCGAATACCTGCATCCGCTCGACGATCGGCACCTGCTGACCATCGGCCAAGGCGCCACGGGCGAGGTCGCCCTGCAGATCTTCGACGTCGGCGACCCGACGGCGCCGATCAGGCTGCACGCATACTCGCTTCCCCGAGAGTTCTCCTCGCCCGCGCAGTGGAACCACTTGGCGTTCACCTACGATCGACGCCTCGGGCTGCTCGCGCTACCGCTGAACTCCTACTCGCACTCGTTGGGAGTCCGACCAGACCCACCCACGCTGCAACTGCTCGCCATCGACCCGGTTGCCGGCATCACGCTGCGCGGCACGGTGGAGCACGATCCCGCGAGCCCGACCATGTGCTCGCCGCCGTTCGACTGGGAGGGCGGCTGCTTCACGTACGAAACGATGGAGCGCGGACTCTTCATCGGCGACGTCGTCTACTCCATCGGCAACCACGAGATCCGCGCCTACCACGTCGACGACTTGCGCACGTCCCTCGCGAAGCTGAAGCTGCCCTAGCCCGCTTCGCATTCGCCCGCCGGCTGCGCTAAGCACCGGCGGGCGATGAAGCAGATCACCCAACTCCTCGAGAACAACCGTCGCTGGGTCGACACGATGACCCGGACCGACTCCGAGTTCTTTCGCAAGCGCGCGAAGCCCGCCGAGCCGCACTTTCTCTTCATCGGGTGCTCCGATAGCCGCGTACCGGCCGACTCGCTGACGGGAGCGATGCCGGGCGAGGTCTTCGTCCATCGCAACATCGCGAACCAGGTCTTCACGGCCGACCTGAACGTGCTCTCGGTCCTCCAGTACGCCGTCGAGTGCCTGAAGGTGCAGAACGTGATCGTGTGCGGCCACTACGGCTGCGCCGGCGTGCAGGCGGCGATGGGCACGGCGCCGCTCGGCCTGGTGGACAACTGGCTCGGCAACATCCGGAACGTGATGCGCCTGCACCGTGCGGAGCTCGACGAGATCGCCGATCCGGTGCTGCGCGTGCGGCGCTTGATCGACCTGAACGTCCTCGAGCAGGTCTACAACCTGTCGCGAACGCCGGTCGTCCAGAAGATCTGGCAGAGCGGCGCGAAGCTCCTCCTGCACGGGCTCGTCTACGACATCGAGGACGGGCTGCTGCGCGAGCTCGCGCTCGGCGTCGACAGCACGGAGCAGGCCGAAGCCGTGGCGCACGCGGGCCAGCACTAGGCCGATCCTCGTGCCGACGTTCGCGACCTGGCAGGAGCTCTACAAAAGCGATCTCCAGGGCGCGGTCGCCGTCACGATCGTCCCGCTCCTCTTCCTGCTGTATCTCATCTGGACCGAGCGGCCCGCGGGTGCCGGCGTCGTGCCGGCCGCGGCGCGTTTCGTCCACGTGTGGGCCGGGACGTTCGCGGTCCTCACGATCGTCGATCCGCTCGCGACCGGGCCCTTGTTGCGCGTGCTCGGCATCGCGGACCAGCCGAGCGCCACCGCGGTGATGATCGCGTTCGTGCTGCTCGGCGACTTCCGGGTGTACCTGCTCGTCTTCACGCTCATGACCTTCGCGGGCACGCGCCACGACGCGCGCGTCGCCGATCCGGTCTATGCCGCACGCGACGCGCTCCGCCTGGTGCCGCCGCGCGCGGCGCTCGCGGCCGCCCTCGCGACGCTGATCGTGCCCGTCGTCGCGGTGACGATCGACCGCGCGCTCCGCGCCAACGACCCGAGCTTGCCCGGGCAGGTCATCTGGCTCGTGTACGAGCTCGCGTTTCTCGTCGCCGCGATCGTGCTCCGCGAGGTGATCGTGCCGGCCCGCGTCCCCGCCGCCGAGCCGTGGCTCCGGAACTACCTCCGCGCCGTGCTCGCGTACGTCGCCGTCTACTACGCGCTCTGGGCGACCGCGGACATCGTGATCCTCGCGGGGCACGACGTCGGATGGGCGCTCCGCATGATCCCGAACCAGCTCTACTACGCGTTCTGGGTGCCGTTCGCGTACGGCAGGTTCTTCGCCCGCCGGTAGGCGGTCTCGAGAAGGTCGACCCAGGCGTCGAGGTACGCCTCCGCACGCGTCGCGCTGGCGCCGCGCGGATCGCCGACGACCCCGCTCGGCGCGTGATCGCGGAGGCTCGGGTAGAAGAGCGCCTGCGGGTCGGCGACCGACGCGGTGTGGCCCGGCGCGAACGCGGCGACGCGCACCGACGCGGGACGGAGCGCGAGAAGGATCGAGGTCTCGGCCTCGCCCGCGTGGTGGCCCGCGGCGGCGGCCGGGACGCCGGCGCTTTCGGCCACGCGTGCGAGCGTCGCCGCGACCGCGGCGAGGTCCGTGAACGCCGCCACCGGCATCGGCGCCGCCGCCGCGCCGAGCTCGGGCAGCATCGCGGCGAGCGCCGCGTAGTTGCCGCCGTGCGCCGAGAACACGAACGCACCGGCGAACCCGGAGCGCGCGAGCGAGCGGACGACGTCGCGCACGACGGCGGCCAGCGTCTCGGAGCGCAGGTCGAGCGTACCGGGAAACGCCGCGTGCTCGCTCGAGCATCCGAACGCGAGCGTCGGACACGCGACGGCCTCCGGCAGTCGCGCCGCGAGCCGCGCCGCGAGCGCGGCGCCGATCCACGTATCGGTCGCGAACGGCAGGTGCGGCCCGTGCTGCTCCGTCGCGCCGAGCGGGATCAACGCGACGCGCGGCCCGGCGGCGAGGAGCGCCTCGATCTCCGGCCACGACGCGGTCGCGAGCGCCGGGACCGCGGGCCGGCGCGCGGGCGACTCGCCGGCGTCGCCCGGCACCGACGCGCGCGCCTCGTCCTCGCTGCCGATCACGTAGAGCGGCCGGTCCCTCCCCTGACCCGGCCAGCGCGCCTGGTCGATGCGACCCGCCGCGATGCCCGCGAGCACGAGCTCGTTCACGAGCGCCTCGTGCTCGAAGACGCACCACGGGAACGGCAACGTCGCCGCGGCGCGCACGAGACGATGGCGGGACGGATCGAGCATCGACGCGAGGCGCGCGAGCAGCTCCTCCTCGCGTGCCGCGTCGGGGCGCGTGAGCGCGAGCAACGTCGCCGGCGCGGCGAACGCCTGCTGGAACGGGCCGTGCGCGACGTCGAGTAGATCCCACACGGCGGGCGCCGGCACGAGCAGGCCCTCGAGCAGCTTGGCGCGTACGTTGTCGACGAGCCCGGCGTACGCGCCGCTCGCGAGCAGCGTCGGCGCGACGCCGAGCGCACCGTTCGCCGCGAGCGCACGCAGCGAACCCGCGGCAGCCGGCGCAGCGGCGACCGCGGCCGCGACGCGCTCGGGATCGGCGTCGCTCCACGGCCGTGCCCGCCCGACGCCCGCCGCGAGCGCAGCCGCATAGCGCACGACGGCGGCGAAGCCGGCGACCGGCCCCGTCAGACGGAGCAGCGTCCCGTACTCCTCGACGCCGGCGGCGAAGCGGCGCACCTCGACCCCCACGGTTTCGAGGTGCGCCAGCAGGTCCGCGGCGTCGGCGCGGCCGCGCGCGCGCGCGATGCCGGCGTCGGTCGCCGTCAGCACGACGACGTGGCGCCATGCGGCGAGGTCCGCGAGCGCGACCCGCGCATTCGGCGCGAGTCCCTGCGAGATCACGACGAGCAGGTCGTCGCAGCTTCCCTCCGGCGCCGGCTCGAGAAAGGCACCCAGCGCTCGGAAGCGCGCGTCGCGGCCGACGTGCTCCGCGAGGAGATGCGCGAGGAGTCGCGCGTGCGCGGCCGAGCTGCCGACGCCGGTCGTAACGACGCGCCGGATCCCGCCGAGCCCGACGCGTGGCGGCGGCTCGTCGCACGCGAGCGCGTGCCGCACGACGTCCGGAACGGCGCGCGCGCGTGCCGCCAGGTCGTCGTAGGCGGCGCGCCAGGTCATGCGACGGCCGCGAGCGTTCGCGACGTGACGGAGAGCCCGCCGGCCGCGAGCGCGGCACGCCGCCGCTCGTCGGTGTCGTCGCCGTCGCCGAGCAGCACCGCGGCGCGGCCCGCGGCGTGGTGGCGCACGAGCGCCGCCGCCGCGCGCTCCTCCGCGTCGTCGATCCGCGGGCCGTCGAGGACGGCGGCGCAACGACCGTCGCCGAGCATGACCGCGATGCCCGCGCCGTGCGCCACGAAGGCGTCGATCGTCGCCTGCCACCGGCCGTGCTCGAGCCCCGGCACCGGTCGGGGAATCCGCTCGAGCAGCGCCTCGCGCTGCCAGCGCACCAGTACGGGGGTCGTCGCCGCCTCGCCGTACGTGAGCACGACACGCTCCCGGCCGCACGCGAGATCCGCATAGGCGTGCAGACGAAACCAGCGCGGCGCGGGCGCCGCGCCGGGCCGCGACCGGATGGGTAGCCAGTACGCGCCGATGCGGACGAGGTCCGGAACGCCCGGCACGGCCTCCGGCGCGACCGCCGCGACGTCGCCGGGAGGCTCGGCTTTCGGACCGTGGCTCGGCATGAACCGATGACCCGCCTCCGCCTTCGCCATCAGGTAGTGACGGTTGAACTCCGACGGCGGCAGCGCCAGCGGCGCGGTCCCCGCGAGCGGCACGCCGAGCGCCGTCAGCATCGCGAGCTTCTCGGGATTGTTCGTGAGGAGCACGAGCGGGGCGCCGATCCCCAACAACGCACGGGCCTCCGCGACGGCCTCGTACGACCGCAGGTCGGACGGGAGTCCCATGCGCGCGTACGCCTCGAAGGTGTCGAGGGTGCCGTGGCTCGCCTGCACCATCATGCGATCGAGTACCTTCGCGACGAACCCCGCGCCCCGCCCTTCCTGGTCGAGATAGAAGACCGCGCCGCGCCCCTCGGCTGCGATCGCCGCGAGGGCGGCGTCGAGCTGCTCCGAGCAGTCGCAGTCGCAGCCGCCGTACGTCTCGCTCGTGACGCACGACGAGTGCACGCGCGCGAGGAGCGGTGCCGTGCCGCCGAGATCACCGCGCGCGATCACCAGGCAATACGTCCGGCGGGTCAGGTCCTGACACACGTGCACGCGAAACTCGCCGTGGCGGGTCACGACGGCACGGGTGCCGGCGTGCAGCAGCGTGCCGGCGATGGCGTGGTCCGTCACTCGGACCCCGTGTGGACCGTCGTGCTCGTGGTGCTCGCCGCGCGCTTGGGATCGTGCTTGCGCTCGCGCATCGCGCCGAAGTACGCGAGCACCGCGTCGAGATCGGCGTCGCTCAGGTGCTCGTGCGCCGGCATGCTGGTGTACCGGAACGCCTCGGGCTTCCGGATGAACGCCTTCAGTTGATCGGCCGCGCGATACTCGACGATGCTCCGCGGCACGTTGAGCTCGGGTCCGATGGTGCCGCCTTCGCCGTTGATGGCGTGGCAGGCGCTGCACTCGCTCCGGAAGATCGCGTAGCCCTTCCAGGCCGGCGCGGCGGGGGCGAGGCCGGTCGGCGCCGTGTGGGGATAGCGGCTCGCGAACGACGCGAGCTCGATCGCCACGAGCTGGTACGGCCACGGGTAACGATGCGTATCGTGCTGCGCCGGCTTCTCCCAGACGACGTAGTACGGCGCCGGATCGACCTGGCGCCGGTCGATCGGCGCGAACCCGGGATCGTCGCCGCGCATGCGGTCGGTGTCGGCGAACGCGAGCCAGCCGCCCGACTCGCGGACCCGCGCGACGCTCGCGGGCTTCACGTAGCCGTCGCGGGCGCGGAAGAAGACGTCGGTGTCGGCCGAGGTTCCGTCGAGCGAGCCGAACCCGAGCGCCAGCACCTCCGCGAGAGGACACGCCCGGTAGCGAACGGCGCGGCCGTAGTACGGATCGTCGACCGTGACCGTCGTGGCCGTGCAGGCGCGCTCGAGCGCGGGGCGGTCGAGCGTCTTCACGGTCGCGCCGTCGCGGACGAACGTGAGGGTCGTGTCGCCGGGCTCGCCCGCCCACGCGGATCCCCCGACGACCCCGATCAGCACCCACACGACGGCCCACACGCGCATGGGTCCATTCACCTCGCGAGCCGCCCCTGGTCAAGCCGCGCACGATCACCAGCAATGCACGGCCCCGTCACCGAGCGGTCACGCGCGGCGTGGTTTCATGCGGCAACCACGAGGAGGAACGAACGATGAATCCGAGGTCGGATCGAGGGAAGTGGAGCGGCGAAGCCCGGCTGGCACTGGCACTGATCGAGGACGCGATCCTCACCGTCCGCGCGACGGACGGCGTGCGGACGGCGCGCGCGCACCGGCTCGCGGCGGAGGCGTGGGGGTGGCTCGCGTCGCGAGACACCAGCCAGCCCTTCGCCTTCGAGAACGTCTGCGACTACCTCGGGCTGGATCCGGGATGGATCCGCCGCGGCCTCCGCGACTACGCGGCGCGCCGGATGGGAGGCACGGCGACCGGCATCGGCTCGGCGAGGCCGAGCACGTCCGCGACGAACGATCGGCACCGCATCGCGAGCTGACGGCGCGTCTGATCGGCCGCCCAGATGGGCGGCCCGAAGGTGAGCTCGACGACGAGCCGCGGTCGCGCGAGCACCTTCCCGAGCGACTCGACGAAGGTCATGTCGTCGACGAACGCCGCCGCCGCGGCCGGCGTACCGTCGACCTCGAGAATGCGAATCGCGACCGGCTGGACCGGGATCGCGGCATCGATCGCGGCCTGGAAGAGCGCCGGGTGGAACGTTCCGAGGCGCGTGCCGTCGGTCGTCGTGGCCTCGGGGAAGACGGCGACGCGTTCGCCGCCGACGAACAGCTTGGCGAGCGCGTTCTTCACGCGCATCGCATCGCGGAAGTGCCCGCGGCGGATGAAGAGCGTGCCGAGCCGCGCCGCGAGCGCGCCGACGACCGGCCAGTCCCGCACTTCCGCCTTCGCGATGAAGCGCGTTCCCGCGACCGCGCCGAGGGCTTGCACGTCGAGCCACGACACGTGGTTCGCGACGAGCAACACGGGCCCCGCGAGCAGCGGCCGCGCCCCGCGGACCTCGACCTCGACCGCGACGGCGTCGAGGAGCTCGGCACCGCCGCGCTCGACGACGTGTCGTGCGGGCCGGCGACCAGCCGCGGCCGCGAGGCACGTGCGGCCGAGGGCGCGCGCCAGCTCGAGCGCGCGCCTGATCCGCGTCGATCGTGACGTTTCGTTCACGCCGCCCATGGCGTCCTCCTCGCGTCCCGCGGCGTGGCCTCGTCGCGCAGCAGCCGTTCCCGGAAGCGCGGGGCCATCGCGGCCATGGAGAGCAGCATCAAGACGTCGGCCGTCTGGAACGTCTCGTCGAAGGCGGGCGCGCCGGCGACGGTCGCGCCGAAGCGGAGATACGCCTTGATGAGCGGCGGCACCGTCCGTTCGGTCGCCGCAGGATCGTCGAGCCGAAACGGCGTATGCGGGATCACGCGCCATTGCTCGGGTGCCGCGTGGTCGCGGACGAGTCTACGACAGAGGCTCGCGGCCACCGCGACGCCTTCGTCGAGGTCGATGCTCGCGCACCCCATCACCCAGTCGTACCGGTTGGCGACGACCCAGCGCGTGAGGCCCGCGAGCAGCTGCGAGATCACGGCACCGCCGCGATGCTCGGGGTCGACGCAGGCGCGGCCCACCTCGACGAGACGCCCGGGCAAGCGCCGGAGACGCGAGCAGTCGAACTCGGTCTCGGAGTAGAAGCCGCCGGCGGCGCGCGCGCCTTCGGCGGTCAGGATGCGGTAGGTGCCGACGACGGCGCCGGTCGCCGTCTCGCGCACCACCAGGTGGCGGCAGTGGCGATCGAAGTGGTCCTCGTCGATCGCGTCATGGATGAGCCGCTGGTGCGGCTCCTGGTGGAGCCGAGCATTCGGCTCCTCGGCGGCGTTGGCCGCGTGGAAGACACGGTAGCGCAGTCGTTGTGCCGCCCGGACGGTTTCGGCGTCCGATGCGATGGCGGCACAGTAGCGTGGCGACTTCGCCTCCGCGTCCGTCGTTACGTTCCGACGGTGTGTCATTCGCTTTCCTCCTCTTTTCGTTCGCTGACGCTTCTACGGCAGCGAGCGTTACGGGAGCGTGACGGTCGGATGGCGAGTCGGTGATCGATACTTCGAAGAGCGCGTGCAGGGTCTCACGACGGTGGGACGCGAGGGGTCGCCCCGGCGACTCGGGCGCGGGACCCGCGACCGCTCAAGGGTCATATTCGCAGGGGAGCCGTGTCCCGCTCACGAGTCGCCGGGGCGACCCCTCGCGTCCCACTGCGGCGGCCGTTGCGCGATCCGAAGAAGGTCGGAGTCAGCCGTTTCCGGTCGGCGTTCGGAACCAGTGGGCAGCTTCGATCACGCCACCGAGGAGGCCGGGGGCGAGGATCGTGGTGGCGAAGACGAGGAGCGAGAGGGCCACCGCGTCGGGCGCGGGAACGCCGTACGTCTGCAAGACGTAGACGAGTGCCGTCTCGCGGACGCCGAGCCCTCCAATCGAGATCGGCAGCACCGCGATCATCACGGTGACGCTGCGGATCCATGCGAGCGCGAGCGCCGACACCGGCAGGTCGAGGCCCCAGCCGAGCAGGACGAAGACGAACGCCGCCGGGAGTTGGGCGAGGATCGAGATGCCGAGGATGCGGGCCAGCGCGGTCGGGGGAATGCGCGCGACGGAGCCGAGTGCGGTGCTGAACCGATGAAGGACGGCGGCCCACCAGGTACCGCTCGCGCCAGCGGTGAGCTCGCGGACGAAGTGCCGCACCTCGTGCGGCACGGCGCGCGGCGCGAGGAGCGACGCGACCGCCGAGGTGCCGATCAGCAGCACGAGCAGGCTCCCGGTCGGCTTCGGATGCGCGTCCGCGAGCCAGAACGCGAGGCCGACGAGACCGAGCGACGCCGTGGCTGCGAGGCGATCGCACACCATCGCGGTGAGGGCGGCGGCGAACCGGCCGCTCCTCTCGTGCGACAGGCGCTGGAGACGCAGCGCCGCGACGCCGACGCCGCCGACCGGCAGGAACAGGTTGTAGAAGAACGCGGCGAGATTGATCGCGAGCGTCTGAGCCGTCCGCGCCCAGATGCCCTGCGCCGCGAGCAGGACGCGCAAGCGGAACGCGATGACGACGTTCCCGACGAAGGACGACAGGGTGGCGAGCAGGATCGCCGGCGGCGATGCCCGCGCGAGCGCGGCCCCGACCTCGGCGACGTCCACGTTGCCGAGCAGCCAATAGAAGACGGCCGCCGCGACGGCGATGCGGACGAGCAGCCGCAGCATCGAAGGATCGAGACGCCGCGACTACTTCCGGCGGTCCGCCACGCCTCCGAGCACGCGATCGCGCAGCATGCGCGGCAACGCGGCGCCGACGCGCGCGGCGGTCGCGAGCTGCCACGGGAAGTCGATCGTCGCCGGCATCCCCGGCAACGCGGCGACGATCCGTTCCGCGGCCGCCGGCGGATCCATCACGAACGGCAGCGCGCCTTTGCTCTTGGCCGTCATCGCCGTCCGCACGAAACCGGGGTGGACCGCGGTCGCCCCGACGCCGGTGCCGAGGAGCTCGAGGCGGAGACATTCGATCAGCATCGAAAGCCCGGCCTTCGGCGCGCAGTAGCCGCCGCGCCCCGGAATCGGCGTGAAGCTCGCGATCGAGCTGATGCCGACGACGTGGCCCTTCCCGCGCTCGACCATCTGCGGGAGTACGGCGGTCATCGTCGCGGCCGCACCGCAGAAGTTCACGTGGCAGGTGGCGGCCATCGCCTCCCACGAGTAGGTCGGCAGGCCCTTGTGCTTCATGCCAACGCCGGCGTTGGCGATGACGAGATCGAAGCCGCCGAGCTCGGCGTCGAGCGCGCGGATGCGGGCGACGGTCGCCGTGGTGTCGCCGACGTCCATGGGCTCGACGCGCGCCTCGCCGCCGTCGGCCTCGATGCCGGAGGCCACCGCGTGCAGGCGGTCGGCGCGGCGCGCCGCGAGGACGACCAGCGTGCCGTTGGCGGCGAGGCGTTCCGCGAGCGCCTGCCCGATGCCGCTCGAGGCGCCGGTGACGAGCGCCGTCCGATACGTCGCGGCTGGAGCGCTCATCGCGATCGCCTCAGCGCCCGGGCGCCATCTGCTGGAGGAAATTCTCGGTGAGCTCGGGCGGCACGTTGGTCGGGAGGTTCAGCAGCGCGGAATCGACGCCGTGCCCGCGCCACTCGGCGAGCTTCTCCTTGCAGTGGTCGACCGGCCCGCAGATTGCGATCGCGTCGATGAGCGCGTCGCTGACCGCCGCCGACGCCTCCTTCCGCTGCCCGTTGTTGTAGAGCTCGCGCACGAGGTCGGCGTTCTCCTTGAAGCCGTAGCGACAGAAGAGCGCGTGGTAATAGACGCCCATGCCGCCGATGTAGAACGCGACGAGCGGCTTGATGAGGCCGCGCGCCATCCCGAGGTCGTCGAATGGGATCACGGCCATGAACGGCGCGACGTTGATGGTGGCATCGCCGCGACCCGCGGCCTCGGCACCCTCCTTCAGCCACGCGATGCCGTCCTTGAAGTGCTCGTACGGCCAGAAGGTCGGGATCCAGCCGTCGGCGACGCGGCCGACGTCCTTCACCGCCTTCTCCTGGAGCGACGCGATGTAGACGGGGATGTCGGGGCGGAACGGCGTCATCTCGAGCTTGAAGTGACGGGCGTCGAAGAGCGTGCTCATGCCGGGCTCGAGGCGGTCGCCGCGCCAGAGCGCGCGCAGGATGCCGACGGTCTCACGGAGCCGCGTGAGCGGCTTCTCGTAGGGCACGCCGTGGAAGTTCTCGACGACCACCTTGCCGCTCGTCCCGAGCCCGAGGATCACCCGGCCCTCCGAGATCTCGTCGAGCGTCGCGGCGCTCATCGCGAGGACCCCGGCGGAGCGGCTGAACACGTTGGCGATGCCGGTCGCGAGCTTGATGCGCTTCGTCTTGAGCGCGATCTCGGCGAGCAGTTGGAACTGCTCGTACGCCCATGCCTCGGGGATCCAGATGCTGTCGTAGCCGAGGTCCTCGGCCATCTGCGCGAAGCGGATGACCGTCTTGCGGTCGTAGTTCTTCCAGAACGGGACGATTCCAGTGGTCGGCGTGGGGCGCATCGTTCGAGACCTCCGTCGAGTCGTGATGAGCGCGGCACCATAGCAGCGGCCTCCGCGTACGCGAAGCGTTCGCCAAGGATACAGTCACGTCGCGTCGAGGCGTGGGAGGGGGACCGCGTTTCCCGTCTCGGGCGCGGGCGACTCCGCCGCTACCTCTTGCGTCCCCAGCTCGCGCAAGAGCGCCTGTCACGCCTCCCCGATGGCCGCGTTGTCTGCACGCTCGCCCGCCCATGGCACGACGGCACCCGCCACCTGATCTTCACCCCCGCACGAATTCCTGGAACGCCTGGCGGCGATCACGCCCCCCGCACATGAATCTGGTCCTGTACCATGGGGTGCTTACCCCGCGGTCTCGGCGACGCCCACGGCGATCGTGCGCTCCGGCCATCGATGCATCGTCCCCGCCATCGGCGATGGCGCCCGCCCCAGTATCGCTGTCTGGGCCGCCGCCCATCGTCACCCCTCTGGCGCCACCGGGGAACGCCGGAATCGCGGTGGCATCATCGGGGCCAAGGTCGCCAGCGGGCGCGGCAGCGACCTCACCGCACCTCATGCACCCGGCCCCGTCTCAACCGTCGCCATCCGGCGGGCGTGCCGCCGTGCGTGGCCGTGGGCCGACTTGATGCGCCGCGTGTTCGCGATCGATGTGCTTGCGTGCGCCGGCTACGGGGGCGCCTCCGCTTCATCGCCACCACCGAGGAGCCGACGGTCGCCGCCAAGATCCTCTCGCATGTCGGACTGCACACCGCGGGCCCGGTCCTCACCCCCACGTGCCGGCGTATGGGTCGCGCTGCCTTCGGCGCCTCGACCAGACCAACCGGAACCAGTCCCCGAAGCGCGCAGGCGGCCTGACCCGCCGCCTCGTTTGCGTGTGGGAAGCGGCAGCACAGAGCCCGAACGTCCGACGATGGACGTTATGTCCCCCGAAACGCCGCCAAAAAGCGCCTATCAACTCTCATCCTGATGGATCACCCGCTCCGGACGCTCACGCGGCGGCTCGTGGCCGGACGGCAATGCGAGGAGGTCGCGCTCGCGTTCGACGTCGGCGTCGTGGCGACGCATCTCGAGCACCGCTTCACGGGCGGCGGCTTCTCCGCAGGCCTCGACACCGCTGACGCCGAGGCCCACTGTGAGCGCCTCGCGAGCGCCGGTCCGTTCCTCAGCCCTGCGGGGATTGCCGAGTGGCACGACGGCGACGCGCTACGCCTTCCGCCACGCGCTCTATCGCGAGACGCTCGCCGCGACGATGCCGGCGCGCCGAAAGGCCGAGGCGCATCGCCGCATCGGGCCGCTCGAGCGCGCCTACGGCGAACGGTCCGCCGAACTCGCCGCGGCGTTCCGCCACATCGAGGACGGCGAGCCGCTCTACGACGTCGCGGAGGACCGGGACTCCGCGCTGACGTACGGACACGACGCGAAGGCCGCCGCGATCTCGTACCGCGCGATCCTGCTCTGGAGCTTCGGCCGCATCGACGACGCGCCCGCCGTCGCCGCGCAGGCCGTCGCGCACGCGCGCACGCTCGAACATCCGATGAGCGTCGCCTTCGTCCTGATCAACGCCGCCTGGCTGCGCTTCCTCCCCGCGAGCCCGCGGCGTGCCACGACGCGGCGACGGCCGTGATCGCCCACGCCTCGGAGCAACAGGTGCCGTTCTGGACGGCGCACGGGCTGCTGATGCGCGGATGGGCGCTCGCCGAGCGCGGCGAGGACGTCCGGGGGATCGCCGACATCGAGCAAGGTCTCGCGTCGATGAGCGCCGTCGAGTCGGCGCTTGGGCGCACCGTCCAGTTCGCGAACCTCGCGATGGCCAAAGCGCGGTAGGCGAGCTCGGCGCGGCGCGCGACTTGATGGAGCGCTCGAAGGCGCTCGTCGCCGCGACCGGCGAGCGCTACCACGAGCCGGAGATCCACCGGCTCGACGCCGAGCTGCTGCTCCTCGAGGCGGGCGCGCCGAAGCGACTGCCGCGCCGAAGTGCGCGAGCGCGTGGACGCCGCGCTGGAGGCGGCCATCGGGTGCGCGCAGCGCCAGGGCTCCCGGATGTTCGAGCTCCGCGCGACGACCATGCTGGCGCGCCTGGCCGAGCAGGGAGAACGGACGCGGCGCTTGCGCGCGCGGCTCGGCGCGCTCCTCGCGGAGCTCCGCGCGGGCAACGACACCGCGGACGTCGTGGACGCGCGCCGTTCGCTCGCGGGCTGACGGTTCGCGCACGCCTCAGCCCGAACGGGGCGGACGCACCGCGGCGGCGAAACGCTCCTTCAGCGCCGCCCGCGTCCGCGAGCGGCGTTGGCGAAGCGCGTCGAGCGTGAGCGCGCCATGGGCATCGTCGAGCCGCATGAGCCGCTCCAAGATTTCGCGGTCGGTCACGCCGCTCGCGTGCCACCAGAGACTCAGAACGTCCTCGTTGGGCAGGTCGGACAGCAAATCGAGCAGGATCCTCATCCGCTCCCGGCCGGCCAGGCGCTCGTAGGGATCCCACAGCGACGCAGCCGCATTCGACTGCGACAGCGTCGCCCGTCCGGGTGATCGCTGCAGCAGCCGCGACCGTCGGACGTCTCGCCGCCGATCGCGCCAGGCGCGCTCGCGGCTAGCGCAGATGAGGTACGGGACTTCCTTGTCGAGTATCCCGAGGCCGCCTTCCGCGATGAGCGTGTGGAGGCCCTCCTCGCTCTGTTCGGCCGCGACCTCCGGGTCCGCAACGACTTCCCGGTACACTCGATCCGGATCGCTTGAAGGCGTCTTCGCCGCAGCTTTGATGCCGTCGCGATCGCCCGCGGCACTGCCTGTTCTCGCCCGCCTCACTGGATCGATCCCGCATGCAAGCGTAGCACCGTCCACATGCCGCGACACCTCGTGATCTCAACTACTTACACAAATGCCCGTCACAAACGCGGTGCGTCGCGGCTTCTAAGTAGGAGGAATTCCATGACCCGATCGCTTTCCAGCTCTCGTCAGACCCAGGAGCTCCTGAACGGCCTCTATACAATGGTCACCCCGGTCCTGGTCGAAAGGTTTACCGAGCTTCGCAAACGAGGTGACGAAGAGCTCGCCACGCTATTGCAGCTTGCGGCCGAGCTCGGAATCGAGGCCAACGACGACCTTCCACAGGAGGATCTCGATGTCATCGATGACATCGCTTGGAGGCGAGTCGCACGCGGATGCGTGATCGCTACGGTACGGGTAGTCGCAACGCATGATGAACGTACCGCGTCGATCATTTCCCTCGCGGACCTTCCGAATCTCGTCCGCCAGCGCACCGATCTCGCGACGCTGGCTGCCGATACGGGACTATCGGAGGGTGATGCCGGCACTGCCGTCCGCGTCACGGCGGAGGTGCTCGGGGCCTCGCCGATCTTCAAAACCACGCGTGTGTTCCGGATCGACGACCAAGAGTTCGCTTTCCGGGTGATGGAGGACAAGTTGTACATGCTGCGGCCACGTGCCATCCGCGTGGCCTTGGAAGGGTCGCTTGCCGACATCAGGACCAACGAGTCCGCAGACAGCGTCGAGGTCCACCTACCGGGTTCGGCCACGATCGAGGCAGTCGGATGGGATCCCGACCTCGTGTCCGAAGGGCGGACACTGAGGTTCGTGGAGCGTCCCGTGGAGCGCGACTCTCGCACGCACGTCGCCAAGCCGTTCTCTCCGGTCCGCGGCAAATCTGGCACCACGGTTCGCGTCACGTCATCCGACAACCATGCGCGTCTCGCATTTCGCGGCAGAAGCTTCGTCATCGAATCGCTCGACGACGGTGTCCTCTTAAAGGAGCAGATCTCGGATGATCATTTTCGTGTCATCAACGACAAAGTGCGACTGCAGGTCGAAGGTCCGATAGAGGACCCGCTCGACGTCCAGATATCGGCTACGGTCGTCGACGGATAGGTCGTACACGGCGAACGCGTTCCCTGTGTCGTCCCCCTGTTCGGCCGTCGGGCTCTCGCAGACCAGTTGTACGACGTTGGCGGGGAGCGGCCCTTGCAGCGGCGGAGGCGCGCCGCGCGGCAGTTGGTCGACCGGGTCGAGAGCATGTCGATGTCCCGCAAGCACGAGTCGAATATCGAGGCTGTCGCACGCGGTGGCGAGGAGGTCCGCATCGTGCATGACTCCGCCGCAGAAGTACTGGAAGAAGCTCTGGGCGAAGAGGTGGGGAGGATGATGGACGACCGCAATCTGCAATAGGGTCGGCTTCGCTTTCGACGCCACCGTACGCAGCTCGGTGAACGGATCTCCCGTTCGGCTCTCCGGATACTCTGTTCGGCCAGGGTGGTATGGATCGGGGCGCCCGTGCGCCAGCGTTTGTGCCACCGACCACGTCGCGACGCTGTTGAACGGGTAGACCGCAATGTCGCCTCGTCGCGTAGGCACCCGGATCTCGCGTGGCATCGGAAGGCTGAACGACGGGCGCGCAGCCAGTGCGTCGCTGACGATGCGACGCTTGCCGCCGGTCACTGACGGGAAAGTTCCCGGCCACACGTCGTGGTTGCCGAAGATGTCGATCACCGTGGCTCCGCGCGCACGTAACTCCGGCCAAAGCTCGTCGTCCAGATAGTCGAAGCCGGGAAACCACTCCGCGCTGTCGGGTGTCTTGAGACGCGCCCCATACGCCTCCACGTCCCCGCTCTGGACGACGATGACGACCGCCCCATCGCGAACACGCTGTTCAACGAGATCGGGCAAGTCCACCCTGAGCTTGTTCCACGCCTCGCGATTGTGGGCGTGCAAACCCGCGACGATGGATCGAAGCGGTCCCGGCAACCCACTGTTGCGTGCGGCGCGGACGCAAAGGCGAACGATCTGCCCGTGCTCGACCGGGGAGCGTTCGTTGCCGTCCGGCTCGATGCAAAGGTGAAAATCGGTGAGATGGATGATCGACGCGACGCGCTTCTTCGGAGTACGACTCGAGGCGCTGGGCATGCTGACCTAGCAACTTACGTTCCTGCGGGAATCAGGTCCACATGTACCGCGATGATTCCATCGTGTCGCATCCAGCGGACGGTCGTCCGTTCGAGCGGACAGAGTACGGGTTGATCTGCGACGACGACTCGTGCGCTACAGCGCGGCCGCGACCGGCTCGATCACCGTGGGCTCGCTCGGGACGCTGACGTAGATCCGCGAGCCGACGCCGACGCGCAAGGTCACCCGGAAGACGCCGCCGAAATGGGCGACGTGCTCGCGCATGCCGAGGAGCCCTAGCCCGGCCGTCGCCGGCGGCCGCCGGAAGTAGGCCTGCGCCCGCGTGCTTCATGGCGTTGATCAGCACCTCCTGGAACGTCCGGAAGAGCATCAGCTCGATCGGCGCGGCACACCGGATCGTCGGGTCGGACGCCGTCACCTGGATCTCGAGCGCGGACGTCGCGCGGTACTTCTCGGCGACGGTTTCGATGGCGGCGATCACGCCGAAGTCGTCTCCGACGGTGGCCGGGCTGGATTCTCCTTGATCTCCGAGTGGGGACCCGACTAGGGTCCGCGCGTGTCGTGCCGGAGGAGCACGACGCGCTCCACGACCGCCACCACCAAGGAGGATCCCGTCATGCGCTTCGTTCGCTCAGGTCTCCTCGTCGCTCTCGCCGTCGCCACCCTCGCCTGTCCCGCGAGCGCGGCCGACGTCCCGGTCACCTACACCGTCGACACGACCGCGCTGAAGCTCGCGGTCTCGGGCACCAACCTGACCTTCCAGCTCCATACAAACGCGAGCTGCACGGCCGTCGTCCACACTCAGGTCCTCACGATCGACGCGACCAACATGCAGTCGGTCCTGAAGCGGTCGAAGCCGAAGAACGGCGTGAAGCCGCCGAAGACGACCGACATCCGGGCGACGCTGACGGGCGTCGCGCCGGCGGCGCCGCTCTACCTCACCGTCAGCGGCACCGGCGTCACGCCGGTCGGCGGCGCGTGCCAGGTGCAGGCGTCGACGACGGCCATCGCGCCGGCCGGCGCCAGCGTGGTCGTGCGGGACGCCAACGGCACGTTGCTCGGACCCATCGATGCTGCCGGCACGATTCTCCTCTCCGACGGCGGCGTGCCCGTCTCGGCGTATGCGTCACCGACGGGCTTCGTCCCGTCGAGCGGCTTCTTCTATGCGAGCACGGATTGCTCCGGTGCGAAGCTGTCCTCGGCGATCTTGTACAACGGCTTCATCCGACAGATGGTCGGCATCGACGGGACGACGCTCTACTACGGTCCGCCGAGCGCCCCGCTGACGACCGTCGGCAGTTTCGACTACGCCCCCGTGCTACCCGCGAACTGCAACGCTCCGCAGACCTTCGTCCCGCCGGATCGCTGCTGCTGCGAGAGCCCGGTCTGCACGTCCAGCTTTTTGTCGAATGTGGGGGCGCCAACGACTATGGACATCAGCGTGTTCGTGCCACCGTTCAGCGTGAGCTTCGAATAGAGCCGGCCGCTACCACCGTTCACCGCCGTGCCTTCCCGCTCTGCGGGGCGATGTGCGGCCTCCGCGTCCACGTCGCCGGCGATCGGGCCACGCGCATCGAGCCCGATCCCGACGACGTGTGGAGTGGCGGCTACGTCTGCCCGAAGGGCATCGTGCTCGGGCAGCTGCATCACGATCCCGACCGCCTGCGGGTCCCGATGATCCGCGAAGGGTCGACGTGGCGCGAAGCGACTGGCCCGAGGCGTTCGCGCGCGCCGAGGAGCTGCTCGCCGGGGTGATCGCACGCCACGGCAAGGAAGCCGTGACCGCCGACATCGGCAACCCGACCGTCCACAATTTCTAGGTCAGCCGCCACGTCGGGCTTTTCATCGGCATGGCGATCCGGGCCAGATCCGCGGCCCGTCACCATCGCCGGGGACCCTCGGCCCGACGGCACGCGCGTCTCGCGTCGACGGCGGCTCGACGCGGTTCTCTCGCCCGACCCTTGGCTGATCGACTCTGCTGGTGGATCAGCTCACGCCGACGCGTGCCGTGGGCCGAACGACTCGCTGTGGATGCGCTCGGCGCGGACACCGCGCCGTTCGAGATCGGCCTGGACGGCGGCCATGAACCCGATCGGTCCGCAGAGGAAGTAGTGGGCGTCCGGCGCGGACACGAGTCGGTCGACGAGCGCCCCGTCGACGCGGCCGACGCTGTCATGGCCCGAGTCCTCCGGACGCGGCCGGCTGTACGCGACGTGGACCGTGACGCCGGCCCGCCGCGCCGCGAGGGCGCGGAGCTCGGCGGCGAGGGGATGGTGTCGGCCGTCGCGCGCCCCGTGCACGAACCACACGGGCCGGGTGCTCTCCTCTTCCAGGATCGCGTGCAGCATGCTGACGAACGGGGTGAGCCCGATGCCGGCGCTCACGAGCACGACCGGGCACGACCGGCAGCCGATCACGAAATCGCCGGACGGGGCGCCGGCGCGGAGCGTCGTGTCGACGTCGACCGCATCGTGGAGGAAGCGCGACGCCGCGCCGTGCGGCTCGCGCTTCACGCTGATGCGGTAGCGTTCCGTGCTCGGCGCACCCGACAGCGAGTACGTGCGTCGCAGCGGCTCGGCGAGACCGGGAACGTCGAGGGCGATCGGCAGATACTGCCCCGCCTCGAACGGCGGCAACGGCCGTCCGTCGCTCGCCACGAAGACGAACGACGTGACGTCGTCGCTCTCGCGGATCTTCTCCGCCAGCCGCAGCTCGCGGAAATCGGCGGCGTCGGTCTCCCACCGGAGCGGCAGCACCGTCGGCTGCTCGACGATCTCGTCGACCTCGAAGTGCAGCAGGCGATCGGCGTGGGCCGCCGCATCCGGACTCCACTCGACCGTCATGCGGCCGGTCAACTGGAGCAGGCTCCCCGTCGCGAAGCTCACGAAGAGCAAGCCCGCGCGGGGATCCAACTCGAGGTTCCCGAGCGTGTTGTAGTGGTTGTTGCCCGGGTAGTCGGGAATGGTGAGACGCCGGTCGTCCACGACGGTGACGAAGCCCGGCGCGCCGCCGCGGTGGGAGGCGTCCATGCCGAACGACGGATGCTCCCCCGAGCCGCGATGGCCGGTCGCGATGAAGAACGTGTCGGCGCCGGCGATCCAGGCGCGCTGCGCTGCCGTCAGCGTGCGACCGCGGGTGGCCGTGCCCGCCGGCTCACGGTCGATCCAGCGCCACGCACGCTCGTGGATGTACTGCGGACAGTTGCCGAAGGTCTGTCCGACCGCGCACGCGATGCTGCCGGGACGCCGCCCCGCGACCCGGCCGTTGATCCGGTTCCGACGGCGGGTCGCGAGCTCGATGCCGAGGAACCCGATGTCGGCGCCCTCCGCGAAGGCGTCGGCGAGCGCGTCGCCGGGTCCCGGCTCGGCGGCGATCGCGAGCGACTCCGGATCGGGTGACGACGCGAAGCCGGGCTGGCCCGTCAGCAGGGTCGCCCAGGGGCGACCCTGCTCGTCTCGTCCGGCCGCCACGAGAAACGGAAGCGACGCGTAGAACTCGCGGTGCTGCTCGGGAAGATACGGGCGCACGACCTTGCGCGCCCACTCCTCGATCGCACGCACGCCGAGCCGTTCCTGCACGCGATGCTCCCCGGCGTGGAACGGCGACTCCGCGGCCGGCTCTGCCACGGTCGTCACCGTGCCACCGGCGCGATCAGCTCGAGGCGGATGCCGCCGGGGATCAGGCACATCATGTGCCGCGTCGGGCCATTCCCGAGGAGCTCGGGCGCGAACTCGATGACGATATCCGCTCGGGCGGCGAGCTCGGCGTGGAGCTCGTCGAGCGCGGACGGGTCGGCGAGCCGGAGCGCCAGGTGGTGCAATCCGATGTTCTTCCGTCGGTCGAAGGGAACGGCGTGGGCCGGGTCCGCCGCCTGCCACAAGCTCATCAGGACGGTGCCGTCGCTCAAGAAGAGCGACGGGTACGCGGGGTTGCCGCCGACGCGTCGAAAGCCGAGGGCCTGCTCGAAGAATGCGGCGGATGCCTCGATGTCGGGAACGGTGAGACCGGCGTGATGGATGCCCGTCGTTCGTGCTGCCGTGGTCGTTGCGGTCATGTGCGTTCTCCTTTCGCGGCCGATCTACGATTGTTCCGTACGACGGATAAGAGCCTCTTCACCTAGAGGACTCTTTTGGTTTACGGAGTAATGCCGTGGACAAGCTCGCCGCCATGCGCGCCTTCGTCACGATCGTCGACCGCGGCAGCCTGTCGGGCGCCGCGCTGACGCTCGGGCGTTCGCTCCCCACCATGGTGCGCATGCTCGCCGACCTCGAACGGTCGCTCGGCGTCGTCCTCCTGCGCCGCACGACGCGCCGCATGTCGCTGACGCCCGAGGGACGGGTGTATCTCGAGCGCTGCCGCCGCATCCTCGCGGACGTCGCCGAGACCGAGGACGTCGTCGGCGCGGCGCGGGGAGAGCCGCGCGGCCGTCTCCGCGTCACCGCCCCCGTTCTGTTCGGGCAGATGCACGTCGCACCCGCGGTCACGGCGTTCCTCGCGGAGCACCCGGCCGTCGACATCGAGCTGCTGCTCGTCGATCGGGTGCTCGACCTCGTGGAAGACGGGATCGACGCCGCCGTGCGGATCGCCCGCCTTCCCGACTCGACGGCGATCGCCATCGCCGTCGGCACCATGCGGCGCGTGATCTGCGCGAGCCCGAGTCTCCTGCGTCGCGTCGGCACGCCGCGGCACCCGAAGGATCTCTCCGAGCGGCCCTGCGTGCGGTTGCAGGGGCTCGCGCCGAACGCCGAGTGGCACTTCGAGGACGCGGGTCGTCCCGTGGTCGTTCCAGTCGCGGGCCCACTCACCACCAATCACTCGGCCGCCGCGGTGACCGCGTGCGTCGCCGGGCTCGGCTTCGGAGTGTTCCTGTCGTACCAGGTGGCGTCGGAGGTCAGGGCCGGGCGGTTGCGCGTCGTGCTGCCGCGCTACGAGCCGCCGCCGCTGCCGGTGAGTCTCGTCTATCCCGAGGCGCGTCTCGTGTTCCCGCGGTTGCGGGTGTTCCTCGACTGGATGACGCGCCATCTGCGGCGGCAGAAGATCGGCGCGCTGCCGCGGTAGTGCTTTCGAGAGCAACGAGAGCACGAGCGCGCCGACAGCGGCGGCGAAGCGCCACCGGCGCGCGGATGATGGCCCGAGGGCCGAGCGCTCGTCTCGCCGGGGTGCATTCCGACGTGACGCGGTACGAGACGGTTCATGGTATCGCCTCTCCGTCGAAAGGACTGGCGCCCGATCGACGATTGGCCGAAGCGTGATGATTGCGGAGAAAGGAGCCCGATCATGGACCGCCCTCTCGTGGTGTCGCGAGCCGAATGGCTCATGGCGCGGAGGCGCCTGTTGGCCGAGGAGAAGGAGCTGACGCGGAAACGCGACGCAGTCGCCGCGTCGCGCCGCGCCCTTCCGATGGTGCGAATCGAGCAGGCGTATGCCTTCGACGGGCCTGACGGCCGGCGGACGCTCGGGGAGCTCTTCGAGGGACGCCGTCAGCTGCTCGTCTATCATTTCATGTTCGATCCGAGCTGGGCCGAGGGATGCCGCATCTGCTCCCTTTTCGCGGACACCTTCGATGGCGCGATCCGCCATCTCCCCGCCCGCGACACCGCGTTCGCGGCCGTGTCGCGAGCGCCCATCGCGAAGCTCCTGGAGTTCCGGGCGCGCATGGGCTGGACGTTTCCCTGGTACTCGTCGCACGACTCGGAATTCAACTACGACTTCCGGGTTTCCTTCACGCCCGACGAGGTGGCCTCCGGAGGCGCCGAGTACAACTACGCCTCGCAGCGCGTGCAGGCGGAGCTCCCTGGGCTCAGCGTCTTCCGGCGTGACGGCGACGAGGTGTTCCACACCTACTCGACGTACGCGCGTGGACTCGACGGGCTGATGGCGACCTACAGCCTCCTCGATCTGACCCCGCTCGGGCGACAGGAGGAGGGTCTGCCACACCCGATGGCCTGGGTGCGGCATCACGACCGGTACGACGGAGCGTGAGGTCGTGACGGGTGACGCGACGTCGCCCGTCGGATCGCGCAGCGGCCGATGCCGCGGGGCGGGAGCAGTCGCCCCGCCCCGCCGGCTCGACGCGCGATCTTTGGTTACGCCGCCGCCAACACCTGAAGAACGAGAGCCCGCTTCCGGGGCCCGTCGAGCTCGGCCATGAGAACGCGCTGCCACTGCCCCATGGTGAGCGCACCCTCCGCCACCTGGAGCGTCACGCTGCTGCCGAGCATGATGGCCCGGAGGTGCGCGTCGGCGTTGCTCCGATCGCAATCCGAGTAGCGCGGGTCGTTGTGCTTCCACTCGTCGCCGCGCGGCACGAGTCGCTCGAGCAGGTGCTGCACGTCGTCGAGCAGCGCCGACTGCGGCTCGTTCACGAACACCGCCGTCGTCGTGTGCATGGTGCTGAGCGTCACGAGTCCCGCCGTCACACCGGTCGCCCGCACCATCTCGCGCACCGCCTCGGTGAGATCGTGGATCTCCATGCGTTTGCTCGTCTGTACCTCGAGGCGGCGCACGTGCACGCCCATCGACGAGGATTCACCGCCGTTGTCCTGCCACCGCACCGCGGACTGCTCTGCCGAATTGCTCATCGTTCCCCCTGTTCCATTGTTACCGACCCACTGCTGCTCAACTCGCCGCGCGCGCTTCCCTCCCCCGGGAACCGAGCGCGGTGAGGCGCGTCGTCACGACCTCGGCGGCGCGATGACCGCTCATGACGGCGCTTTCGATGGTCGCCGGAAGACCGGTGTCAGTCCAGTCTCCGGCGAGCACGAAGTTGTCGAATGGCGTGGTCGTCGGCGGGCGCAAGCGCGCGGCCGCGACCGACGGCGACATCGTCGCGAACTTCTCCTTCACGACCTGCGTGTGGCGGACGCGCGCGGCGGCCGACGCCGGCACGAGCCGATGCAGATCGGCGAGCGTCCGCGCGACGATCGCGTCGTTGTCGTCGTCGACGATGGCGCGCGCGCCCGAGATGACGAAGCTGAGATACCCGCCGTCGCGGTCGTGGCGGCCGGCGATGACGTCGCGATTGAACGCCCAGTGTGTGCCGGTGCCGACGAAGCCGACGAACGGGCGTTCCGCGAGCACGGCGCGGTCGAACCACACGTGCACCGAGACGATCGGCGAGCTCGTGAGCTCCTCGATGCCGCCGAGTGCCGGCACGCTCCGCCGCACGGCGATCGGCAACAGGGGGAACAGTCCCTGCGGCGGCACCGCGCTCACGTAGGCGGCCGCCGTCAGACGGCGGCCGTCGCGCAGCTCGAGGTGGCTGACCTCGTCGTCGCGGAAGCCGACGCCGACGACGTGGGCCTTGGTTTCGACGCGCCCGCCCCGCGCCTCGATGAAGCGGCGCGCGTCGGTGGTGTAGAGATCCGATAGCCCCACTTTCGAGAGCACGAAGCGGGCCGCGTCCTTCCCCGCGAAGAACGCGCGTACCATCACCTCGGCGAGCAGATCGGCCGAGGCGATCGCGGGATCGTCGTTGAGGGTCGCGATCGCGACCGGGTACCAGAACGCGCGCCGCGCGGCCGTCGTCTGCCCGAGGAGATCGAGCGCGCCGTCGACGGTCAGCATCGCGAGCCGCGGATCGCGGAGCCGCTTCATCATCAACAGCCGAAGGCCGCCGGTGAGCACGCGCGCGCGGTCGGCGACGCTCAGCAGGCGATACCCGAGCACGCCCGCGCCCATGTGCAGCGGGTTCGGCAGCGACGGACAGCTGATGACGCCGGGACCGCGGTCCGGGTCGAGCATGTCGACGCGCAGGCCGGGTTGGATGCTCAGCTTCGCGGTCGCGCCGATGCGATCGAGGAAGCGGAACATCTCCGTGTAGCAGCCCATCATCGCGTGCTGGCCGTTGTCGATGACCTCGCCGGTCGTCGCGTCGGTGTAGGAGTACGCGCGGCCGCCGAGCTGCGGCCGCTTCTCGAGCACGGTGACGCGCCGGCCCTCGGCGGCGAGCGCCGTCGCCGCGGCGAGGCCGGCGAAGCCGCCGCCCATGACGAGCACGTCGGTGGTCGTCACGCCGTTTCCATCCCGGGCGCCGGACGTCGGGCCGGTGCACCGACCGGCATGCGCGTGCGGAGCCACGCCCAACCGGCGAGCGCGGCCTTCTGCCACTTCGGCAAGCGGACCTGCGGACCGAAGAGCGCGTCCGGCTGAGCGGCGATCTTCGCGAGCACGCGCGAGTAGACGAGGCGCATGCCCTCGGCGGGGGCGAGCGCGCGCTGATCGATCGGGGTCAGCGCGGCGCGGGCCGCGGCGTAGAACTCGCGCGCCCGGGCACACTCGAACGCGACGAGCGCCCGGAACGCGTCGTTCCGCGTGTGGGTGACGAGATCACGCTCCGAGTACCCGAAGCGTCGCAGATCCTCCTGCGGGAGGTAGACGCGCCCGCGCTCGGCGTCCTCGGCGACGTCGCGCGTGATGTTGGTCAGCTGGAGGGCCACGCCGAGCGCCTCGGCATAGTCGCGGCTCCGCGGGTCGCGGCAGCCGAAGATCGGAATGGTCGCGAGCCCGACCGCCGACGCCACGAGGTAGCAGTAGCGGCGCAGCTCGGCGAAGGTCGCGAAGCGCTGGGGCACGAGGTCCATCGCGACCCCATCGAGGATCTCGCCGAGGTGCTGCGGCGGGATCGCGAAGCGCGCAATGGAGTCCGCGAGCGCAACGCCGACCGGGTGCGTCGGCGTGCCGGCGAGGACGCGCGCGAGCTCCTCGCGCCAACGCGCGACCGCAGCCGCGGCGTCACCGCCGTCGTCGGCCGCGTCGTCGACGACGCGGCAGTACGCGTAGAGCGCTTCGAGGCTCCGGCGGCGCTCGTCGGGCAGGAGCCGGAACGCCTGATGGAAGCTGCTGCCCGAGGCGCGGACGATCCGGCCGCACTCGGCGTACGCGGCGTCGAGATCGACCGTCCTCACGCCGCGCCTCCGACGAGCGAGCGCGCGACGAGGCTCATCTTCGCCCACTTCGAGAGCGTCGGCCGCGCCGTGAACGCGTCGTATCCGACGGCCTCCAGGCGATCGAGAATCGCGAGCCCGCCGCCGGCGAACAGGCGAATCTCACGGCCGCGATTGCGGTCGAGCATGCCGGCGAGCGCGAGGCCGCGCTCGAAGAGGCCGCGCGCCCGCGCGCACTGGAACGCCATGAGCTCGCGAAACGCGGGCGTCACGGCGTGGCGGCCGAGCTCCTCGGGCGTGTACCCGAAGCGCGCCATCTCTTCGCGCGGTAGATAGACGCGGCCCTTCCGGAGATCGATCGCGAGATCCTGCCAGAAGTTCGTGAGCTGGAGCGCGGTGCAGATGTCGTCCGAGAGCTTCTGGCGTTCGGCGTCGCCGTATCCGAAGAGGTAGAGCACCAGACGTCCGACGGGATCCGCCGAGTGCGCGCAGTAGTGGCGCAGCTCGTCGAAGGTCTCGAAGCCGGCGAACCGCACGTCCATCCGGAACGCAGTCAGCAGATGCCGGAACGGCTCGATTGGAATGCGATGGACGCGCACCGTCTCGGCGAGCGCCACGAACACCGGATGGTGCGGCGTGCCCGCGTAGCAGGCCTCGAGCTCGCGCTCCCACGCGTCGAGCCCGGCGAGCGCGCGCTCGGGATCGGGCTCCTCGTCGGCGAGATCGTCGGCCGTCCGCGCGAACGCGTAGAGCGCGGCGATGTGGCGCCGCAGATGGCGCGGCAACAAGCGCGACCCGAGCGTGAAGTTCTCGTAGTGCGAGCGGGCGATGCGCTCGCATTCGGCGAACGCCGCGGCGACCGCCGCAGATTCGCACGCGGCCGCGACGACCGCCGCGTCGGAGCTGGGAGCCGGCGCCGTCATGGCCCGATCAGCGCGCGGCCGCCCTCCCCGTCCGCGAGCCTTCCCCGCGTCGCGCGGCGTCGCGCGCCCAGCCGTCCGCCGCCAGCAACACGTCGAGGTCGGTCGCACGCGCGTGCTCGTGCGCATCCATCACCGACGCGACCAGCACCGGGATGTCGCGATACGCGATGTCCTCCGCGAGGAAGCGCTCGACGGCGATCTCGTTGGCGGCGTTCAGCACGGCGGGCATCGTGCCGCCGGCGCGGAGCGCGCGGTACGCGAGATCGAGACACGGGAAACGCGGACGGTCGGGAGCGACGAACGTGAGCGTGCCGGCGGCGGGAAGATCGAGCGGGCGAAGGTAGTCGAGCGGCAAGCGGGCCGGATACGCCATCGCGTACCCGATCGGGATCGTCATGTCGGGCACGGCCATCTGCGCGAGCACCGACCCGTCGATGTACTCGACCATCGAGTGCACGATGCTCTGCGGGTGGATCACGACGTCGATGCGGTCGGCCTCGACGTCGAAGAGCCAGCGCGCCTCGATCACCTCGAGCCCCTTGTTCATGAGCGTCGCCGAGTCGATCGTGATCTTCGGGCCCATCTTCCAGGTCGGATGGTTGAGCGCCTGTGCGACCGTCACCTCGGCGAGCTCCGCGGCCGACGTGCCGAGGAACGGCCCGCCCGACGCCGTCAGCACGATGCGCTTCACCTCGGCGCGATCGTGGCCCTGGAGCGCCTGGAAAATCGCGTTGTGCTCGCTGTCGACCGGGAGGAGATGCACGCCCTTCGCGCGCGCCGCCTCGGTGACGAGCTCGCCCGCGACGACCAGCACTTCCTTGTTGGCGAGCGCCACGTGCTTCCCGGCGTGCACCGCGGCGAGCGTCGGCACGAGGCCGAGCGCGCCGACGAGCGCCGAAAGCACGAGGTCCGCTTCCGGATGGGTCGCGACCGCGAGCGGACCTTCCGACCCGACGAGGATACGTCCGGTGAACTCGGGCACGCGCTCACGGAGATCGCGCGCGCTCGCGTCGTCGGCGACCGACACGAGATCGGGCGCGTGGCGGCGGATCTGCTCCGCCAGGACCTTCGTGTTCTTCCCCGCCGCGAGCGCCACCGCGCGGAACCGATCGGGGAACCGCTCGACCAGCGCCAGCGTCGACACTCCCACGGATCCGGTGGATCCGAGGAGCGCGAAGGAGCGGCGGCGGGTCGAATCACTCATGCAGGCGCGCTCGTGGCCGTATGGTCGTGTCCGTTCCCGTTCGCGGCCGCGATGCCGCTTCCGTTCCCGTTGGCGTGCCCATTGCCGACCGCATGACCGTTGGCCGCCTGGTGCTCCAGGTGGGCCTCGGCGCGGTTGCGGAAGAGTCCGAGCGCCATCAACGGGAAATAGTTCCGGTACATGTAGTAGCGCAGATAGAAATGGCGCGGAAACCCGGTGCCGGTGAAGTGCAGCTCGTCCCAAGTGCCGTCGTCCAGCTGGGTGCGGGTCAGGTACTCGATGCCGCGCACCAGCTCGGGGCTGAGCGCGTCTTCGCCCGCGAGGAGCCCGAGGAGCGCCCACGCGGTCTGTGACGGGGTGCTCGGACCCTTGCCGGCGAGCGAGGCGTCGCCGTAGGTGTCGCAGGTCTCGCCCCAGCCGCCGTCCTCGTTCTGGCGCGATTTCAGCCACGCGACCGACTGCCGGATGTACGGCTGACTCAAGTCCTCACCGATGGAGCGCAGACCCGACAGCACCGACCACGTGCCGTAGATGTAATTGACGCCCCAGCGGCCCCACCACGAGCCGTTCGGCTCCTGGATCTGCTTCAGGAACGCGAGGCCGCGCTTCGCCCGCCGCATCTCGACGTCGTAGCCGAAGTCGCCCATGAGCTCGAGGTGCCGGCCGGTGAGATCCGCGGTCGGCTGGTCGAGCATCGCCTCCATGTCGGCGAACGGGATCTTGTTGAAGAGCTCGCGGAGGTTGTCGGTGTCGAAGGCGCCCCAGCCGCCGTTCCGGCTCTGCATGCCGAGCGTCCAGTTGAGGCCGCGCGCGAGCGCCCGCTCTTTGGCGCGCTCGTCGGTCGCGCGGATGCGCTTCAGGACCATCAGGATGACCGCCGTGTCGTCGGTGTCGGGGTACCAGTCGTTCGCGAACTCGAACGCCCAGCCGCCCGGCTCGAGGTCGGGATTCTTGATGGACCAGTCGCCCGGCGCGAAGATCTGGTTCGCGATCAGCCAGTCGCTCGCCTTCTGGAGGATCGGCGCGTCCGGCTCCATGCCGGAGTCGAGCAGCGCCTTCGCGGCGAGCGCCGTGTCCCACGTCGGCGACACGCACGGCTGGAAGAAGAGCTGGTCGCCCTCCTCGATCACGAAGTCCTCGATCGCCTGGATGCCCTTCGCGACCGCCGGATGCTCGTCGGCGTACCCGAGCACGCGGAGGGCCATGACCGAGTTCACCATCGCGGGCTGGATGCCGCCCCAGCCGCCGTTCACGTCCTGGTGCGAGAGGATCCACTCGGCGCACTTCCGGAGCGCGCGCTCGCGGAGCGGCTTCACCGGGGACTTGCCGAGGAGCTTCAGGACGCGGTCGAGCCCGAGGAAGAAGTTCCGCCACGAGACGAGGGACTCCTTGTCGGGCGGGAAGGCATAGTCGGCCGGGGCCGGCGGGTTCACCCACAGCTCCTGGCAGCCATGCTCGGCGGGGATCGGCACGTAGGGACGCTTCGCCATCAGGACGACCAGCGGCACGACGGTGCCGCGCGCCCAGCTCGACATCTCGTAGATGTTGATCGGGAACCAATTCGGGAGCAGCACGAGCTCGGCCGGCATGGCGGGAAGCCCGTCCCACGGATACTGCCCGAAGTACGCGAGGAAGCAGCGCGTGAACACCTGCGCCTTGGCGAGCCCGCCGTTCTCCAGGATGAACGCGCGGGCGCGCGCGAGCGCGGGGTTCGTCGCGGGCAAGCCCGCGAGCTTCATGGCGAAATAGGCCTCGATCGTGTTCGAGAGGTGGCCCGGCGCGCCCGGGTAGAGCGACCAGCATCCCTCGGGAAGCTGGGTCGCGAGGAGGTGGGCGACGATGCGGTTCTGGCGCTCGACGTCGACCCGCCCCATGAAGTGCATGAAGAAGACGTACTCGGCGTCCATCGTGGCATTGGCCTCGAGCGGCCGATGCCAGTAGCCCTCGGGATGTTGGACCCGCTCGAAGTATTGCTGCGAGCGGCCGATCGTGTGGCTGATCTTGGCGAGAAACTCGTCACCGCGGGGGGGTGCCGCGGGGCGCGGCGGCATCGGGACGGACGTGCGGCGGGCTTCCTCGACGAGTTGAGTCATTCGCTAACTCCCCCTCCACGCACCGACCGGCTAACCACACGGTCAGCGCCGTATCCAAAAAAAACGGTGTGAGCGTCGGGCTCTACACCGCCTCGACCCTGCGGTCAGGTGACGACCAACGAGGCGCGTCATAGGCGCTGGGTCCGAGCGTGTCAATATAATGAGCGTGTTCGGTGGCGGGGGCTCAGGAGCCCTCGATTAGGAGCGGTTCTTGGCGGGCCAGGGCGCGCGCGAGGTTGTCGCGGGCGAGCTGGGAGTCGGGGGCGAGCCGCAGCGCGCGGTCGAAGGCGGCCACGGCACGGGGCCACTCGCCGAGGCGGGCGTAAGCGACGCCCAGCATGTTCACGAGCCACCCGTTGTCGGGCTGGAGCGTGAGCGCCATCTCGAGCGCGTGCCGGGCACCGGTCACGTCGCCGGCCCGGAGCCGGACCCATCCGAGGTTCCCGTGCGCCGACGGTTCGTTCGGCTGGGTCAGGATCGCCAGCTCGAGGAGACGCGCCGCGTCCTCCAGGCGACCGACGTTGGCGTAGACCCAACCGAGATTGCTCTGCACGTTGGGATCGTTCGGGTCGAACTGATGGGCGCGCTCGAGCACCTGCTGCGCCTCTCCCCATTCACCGACCCGGCCGAGCACCGACCCGAGGTTGTTCATGGCCGAGACGTTGTCGTCCGCGGCGGCGGCTCTGAGCACCCGGATCGCGTCGTCGGTGCGGCCGATCGCCGCGTAGGCCCAGCCGAGATTTCCCTGGATGATCCGGCGCGTGTCCCGCTCGATCCAGCCCATCCTCCCCTCGATGAGAGCCTCGGCCATCTCGAGCGGAGCGATCGCGTCCTCCGGTCGGCCGAGCTGCATGAGCAGGGCGCCGTGGGCGGCGCGCGCGACGGCGTCGCGGGGATCGAGCCGGACGGCCTCGCGGACCGCGGCGAGCGCCTCTTCGGTCCGGCCGATCCGCGCGAGCCCGTTCGCGAGACCCGTCAGCACTTCGACGTTCCGAGGATCGTCGCGCTGGAGGCGGCGCAACGTCTCGATCTCGGTCAGCACGACACGCCGCATGCCGCTCTCGTCGCCGCGCCGCTGATACGCCTCCTCGAGGTTGCGGTAGACGCGTTGCTTCGCGGGGGTCTTCGCGAGGTTGTCCGTCCAGAGAGTGACGGGATCGCGCCAGACCTCGTTCCGGGCGATCGCCGTCGCCGCGAGCGCCACGACGGCGACGGCGCCCAGGACCGTGGCGATTCGCGGTGGGAGCGTACCGCCGGCGAGCGTCACCAGCACCGCCAGCGCGCCGACCGTCAGATACATGCGGTGCTCGAAGGCGAAGTCGGCGATCGGGATCAGGCTCGAGCTCGGCAGGAGCGCCACGATCGCAAAGCCGAGCCAGAAGGTCGCGGCGCGGCGGCCGCGCCGCGCGAGCCAGGCGAGCGCCGCCAGCACGAGCACCCAGCCGAGCGCGGGCACGAGCACCGTCGCGGTGTCCCACCGCGTCGCGAGCGGCCAGTCGTAGTCGAGCACCTGGCCACTCGGCCACACGAAGAGCCGGAAGTAGTGCCAGGTCACGCCGAGCTGGGTGCGGAAGTAGTCGAGCGGATCCAGATCGATGTCGAAGCCGGCACCCGGATGGCGGCCCTCGGCGAAGAGGACGACGAGTACGACGAGCGTCGCGAGCACCCCGAGGTGCAGCGGCCAGCGGCGCGGCACCTCGACCACGTCGGGCGTGTCGGCGAACGCGATGCGGGGACGGGTCGGCGGCACGAGCACCCAGCGCGCGAGCCACCATACGGTGAACGGCACCGTCACCATGATCGGCTTCGCGGTCATGCCGAAGGCCGAGACCGCGATCGCGAGCACCCACAGCACGGCGCGCCGCGACGGGTGCGCCTCGGCGAGCAACACGAGCTCGAGCACGCCGAGGTAGCAGAGCGCCATCAGGAGCTCGCTCCGCGAGATGACGTACGTCACCGACTCCGTCTGGAGAGGATGGACGACGAAGACCATGGCCGCGAAGCAGGCGGCGGCGTCCTCACGGCCGGCGAGCACGCCGGTCAGGCGAAACGTACGGCGCGCGACGTCGTAGAGGAGCAGCCCGCAAAGCAGATGGAGGAGAAGGTTCACGACGTGGTAGCCGGCCGGGTTCAGTCCGTCGAGCGCGTAGTTGAGCGCGAGGCTCAGCTCGACGAGCGGACGGTCGGTCATGAGCAGCTCCGTCGACCACGCGCGGATGCGGATGTTCTGGACGATCGCGTGCACGTCGTCGAAGACGAACGGCACGCCGAACGTCCGCGCGTAGACGAGTATCCCGGCGAGCACCAGGAGGACGGGCCGCAGCAGGTTCACGGCGCGGCCCCCGCCGCAGCGCCGCGCCGCAGGAAGTCCGCGAGTTGCCGCACGTTGCCGTCGCCCGGGTACAGGCGCTCCGCCATCGCGAGCGTCGCCTGCGCATCGGCCGTTCGTCCGAGCACCTGCTGGCTCGCTCCGAGCGCCACGAGCGCGCGCGCGGGCGCCGGCGCCGGAATCCGCCCCAGCACGTCGACGGCTGCCGCGAAGTCGCGTTGCGCGTAGAGAAACGACCCGAAGTTGGTGCGGATCTCGACCGACCCCGGCGCGAGAGCGAGCGCGCGCTCGTATCCGGCACGAGCCTCCGCGAGCGCGCCGGCGCGGAAGTGCGTGTTCGCGACGTTCATCTGGAGGATCGGCTCGTCGGGCGTGAGGGCGAGCGCGCGCTGGAATGCCGCGAGCGCCGCGCGCTGATCGCCGCGCATGCTCTCGGCGTTGCCGAGATTCTCGAGCGCCTCGGCGAACGCCGGGTTCTTCGCGAGCGCGCGCTCGTAGGCGGCGACGGCGTCGTCGTAGCGACCCTCGCGGCTGAGCGCATTGCCGAGGTTGTAGAGCGTGGTCGCATCCTCGGGTTTGATCGCGAGCGAGCGCTCGAACGACTGCCGCGCCTCCGCGAAGCGCCCGAGGTCGCCGAGCACGGTGCCGAGCTCGCGATGACTCCGGGCCGAGCGCGGCGCGTCCCCGACCATCGCCTGGAAGAAGCCGAGCGGCTCGCGCCAGACGGCGTTCCGCGCGACCGTCCGCGCGCCGTAGAGCGCGACCACGATGCCGATCGCCGTGACGAACGCAGCCGGCACGCGACCGCCTCGCTCGTTCGTACGCGTGACGTGGGCGAGCCCGGCCGCGAGCGCGAGACAGAATCCGGCGGACGGCAGGTAGATCAGGCGTTCACCCATGATGGTGCCGATCAGAAAGAAGAGGTTCGCAACCACGACGAACGTCGCGCCGAGCACGCCGATCCCGAGCGTCAACGCGGGCACGCGGCGCCGCCCCCACCACGCCAACGCGGGCGCGCCGCACAGCACGAGGAGGCCGCCGAGGAACCCGACGTCGAGGGGCGACGTCACCGCCCGGATCTGATCGTACGAGTAGTCGGCGGAAAGCCAGAGCGGAAAGACGAGCCGGAGCGCGTAGAGCCCGATCACCGCGACCGCCGTCATGAGGCGCGACCCGAGGCCGAGCGTCGCGAGCGGATTGTCGAGCAGGTCGGGCGACGGCGTGACCGCGCCGAGCACGCTCGCGCGGAGGACGACGAACAGCACGGCGACCCCCGCGAGCGCGGCATAGCGCGAGGCGTGGACCCGGAGCCGGCCCAACGCGGATTCGTCGGGCCGCGCCATCACGAGGTCCGCGACGACGAGCGCCAGCGGCAGCGTCACGGCGTTTTCCTTCCCGCACATCGCGAGGAAGTACGCGACGAGCGTCGCGGCCAGCCACGTGCCACTCGCGGCGCCCGGCCGATCGGCGCGGAGCCAGCACCACCACGCGACGAAGAAGCCGCCGGCGGCGAAGAGCTCGGCGCGCCCGACGACGTTGGCGACCGCCTCGGTGTGGACGGGATGCGCCGCGAACGACAAGGCGGCGACAAGCGCGGTCCGCGGCGCCGCCGTGGCCGCGGCGAAGACGACGAGCACGAGCACGCTCACCGCGGCGTGCAGCACGACGTTCACCAGGTGGTAGCCGAACGGCTCGAGCCCGTGCACGGCGTGATCGAGCGCGAACGTGAGGGTCGTGAGCGGCCGCCAGAGCGGCCCGCGCGCGCCGCCCCACCAGGAGGGCTCGGTGAGGATGCCGGCGATGTCGCCGTTCCGGACGAACGGATTGTTTCGGATCGCGTTGGCGTCGTCGTAGACGAGGCCCCCGCCGAGACTGTTCGCGTAGACCGCGAGCGCGACGCCGGCGACGATGGCGAGCCACGTCCACGGCACCGCCGGTTCGCGCCCGATACGCGCCGGCCCTGCCGGCGTCGGCGCGCGCTCGGCACGTCGCGCGGCCGGCGCACCCGCCTTGGCGCGCGAGCGCGGCACGGGACTAGCGCGCCGCGGCGCGCTGCTCTTCGAGGCGGCGCTGGAGATCGGCGCGCGTGAAGAGGGCCGCACACTCGACGCCCGGCACGGCGGCGCGTACGCGGTCGAGGCCGCCTTCCTCGCGATCGACCAAGATGACGACGGCAGTGATCGTGTAGCCGGCCTCCCGGCAGCGATCGATCGCGTCGAGCGTCGACGTGCCCGTCGTCACCACGTCGTCGACGATCGCGACGCGGTCGCCGGGGCGGATCGAGCCCTCGATCGCGCGCGCCATCCCGTG